>Ga0208502_1000029_pt1 | contig 20124 bp, 25 predicted proteins | sample CryBogCBE18Jul07_FD_184579 | JGI IMG/M metagenome (GOLD analysis project Ga0208502, IMG submission 184579) | Freshwater microbial communities from Crystal Bog, Wisconsin, USA - CBE18Jul07 (SPAdes) | ecosystem: Environmental > Aquatic > Freshwater > Lake | place: Crystal Bog, Wisconsin, USA... | reverse complement strand
CCCTATTATTATCCTATGATTGAATTGTTGGAAACGTTCGGGAATGATTTGACCATTGTCAATGCTGCCCGCGTTTCTTTTCACAAAGAGTCTAAAGAAATGGAATTGCGTGATGAAAAGTTAATTCATTATTTAGCCGATCATAACCATAACAGTCCCTTTTTTCATCCTCAACTTCGTTTTCGTATCAAAATGCCCATCTTTGTTGCGCGTGAATGGTTTCGCCATACCATTGGATTTGCCCGTAACGAGGTAAGCCGGCGATACGTGGACACGCCACCCGAGTTATGGTACCCTACCGAGTTTCGAGAGAGAGATCCCAAGTTGAAACAAGGTTCGAAAGAAACGGTGGTAGAGTCGCCTGCCGTCAAAGAAGCCTACGATCAAGCCATGCGCGACGCGCTCAAGGCGTATTATGCTTTGTTGGCAAACCAAGTTGCCCCTGAGATTGCCCGTGCTGTACTGCCCATGAGTCTTTATACGGAGTTCATTGAAACGGGTTCCCTTGCTGCCTATGCACGTCTTTGTAAGTTGAGGTTAGATCCTCATGCTCAAAAAGAGATTCAAGAGTATGCCCAACAAATCAGTGACTTGATTGAACCAATGTTTCCTATTGCTTGGAAAGCATTAATGAAAGACGTATAGGTACTCCCCTTGGTAAGGAATGGGATAACTATAAATGGAATGTACGGTAAATCCGGCTTCTTTGGCAAGAGAAATCATGGAAGGTATGGATCGCCATTGAATCTTGTGTTCAAACCGTTTTCTTTTACCTTTTACGGTAATAAACTCATGATGTTTGTTGTAGACGTGGGACGAAGAATAGGTAAATGGGCCTTGAAAACGCGAGGTAGGGCCATACTTCCATTCTTTCGAAAGATGGACAATGAGGTATCCACCGGGTTGTAACCATTCTTTTGCATTTTGAAAAAAAGATGGATTCAAATAATAAATGGTATAATACATGCAAAAGAGATGAGAAAAGGACCCATTGGGAAAAAGAGATGTGTTGGATACATCTCCAATCCAGTATTCATGGGGATACTTTTTTTTAGCATATTGAACCATGGCATTGGATGAATCTACGCCGGTTGCTTGGATACCTTTTTCTACCAAAGCGTTTACCCAATGACCTGTCCCCGAGCCTACATCCAAGACAATACTATCTTGTGGTAGAATGGGGTCTAAGAAAAAGAGTTCTTGTTGTTGTTTCATACCATCATAGACCAAGGTATCATAGTACACGACGTGGTCTGGATCAAATGCTTTTGCAAACGAATAAGAGAATCCTTCTTTTGGTTTTGAAAATAAATGTAAAAAGGCTAAAATACATAGAATACAAAGTATGATGGAAAGCAGCATAGTATATTTAAAGTTAAAAAGAATATGATTTTTCTGTAAACTTTATATGATTGAAGATATACGTACAGAGGATCAATTTAAAGTAATGACCTTTTCCAAATATAAACGCACCGATGTAAAAAAAGAATGGTTCAATACGATGAACAAAGGATTATTAGAAGCGTGTTGTAATTGGACCACGGAACTCATTTGTAGTGGATTGTTGTTAGATGTATGGGAACTTCTCTTTTTCTTTTCATTTCGACACATACATCGAGGGAATCCAAAGTTACCCTTGTATCTTGACATGCGGTATCAAGGATTTAAAAAAATAATGGAGGGAACTACAGAATTAGAAGTAAGAAATAATCCAGAAGTACGAAAATTATTTTTAGAAATGGTATGTGTGTTAGCTACGTCGAAACGTAGTCATGCGTATGAAATCGTGGCCATTCCAAAAGAAGAGGGAATACCAAAGACACGCTTGAAAGCTCCCACCATTGAATTCAACAAGGCATTTCGTCCCAATGATCCAAAAGAATTATTTATTCCCATGAATGAATTCTCTTACATGTTACATGAAAAGAATGCCATAGGAGCTTGTTTTTGGATTGAATGGTTGTTGTCTTTTTTTCATAAACATAAATGTGTCTTGATGGATCGACAAACCAAAGATCCCATTTGGTTAGTATGGGAAACCATTTTATTGTATGCAAAAGATCCCTTGGTAAATAAAATAGTCAAATCGATACTTTCTTTGTTTTCTGCAGCGTATACTCCATCCTGTAAAGAAAAAAGAAGATACATGATGTACTATGCCATTACATTGTGCTGTGAACCGATTCTGTTTGATGTAGAAATTATATCCAATAAAAAAATCATTGAACAAGCTTATGTAAAAGGTGACCTTTTGTTTCAAGAAAAAAAAATGCATGAAGTAAAATAATTATCTTTTTGGGTATTATGGAAGAACCGATCATTACCTTTGGTACCGATTCATTGATCATTGAAATGTTTCCTGAGCCGAATCCTGCAGAGAAAGAAGAAGAATTTCCAGAACCTATTCTTGAACCAGAATTGGAGACAATCTATGAGGAACCGGAACCAAAACCAAAAAGTTGGTGTATTCTTTCTTAAAAAGAAAACACTATAGTATAGAAATGAAGCTATCCATGTTATCGATCATACCAGGTGTATTGTTTCGCACGATTTATGTACCCCATTCTTTATTTGACTTTGACAGAAAACTAAACAAGGAACGATTAAGACTCAAAAAAGAAATGGGACTCAAGTACACGGAGGATCATCATTTGATACCAAAATGTTTAGCCAAACATCCAGCCCTGTATGATATCAATATCAATCATTGTAAAAATTTGAAAATTATGCCTACGAAAAAATATCCTGCACCAAAGTGGATAAGAAATCATCAAAGTCATCCCGCATACAATGCCTATGTAAGGAGATTGTTGGATACCATTCCAGTGTATACGCAAGAAGAACGTAAATACCAAATTTATTTATTACTTTATCATTTAGATTCCAATTTAAATTACAAAGAGGATATCCCTTTTTAAACCAAGGATAACATGAATGGTAAATTGCATCGATTGATTTGATGTAGAATACTATATCGTTCCCCCTTTTTATTCACAATACCATTTTCAATGCTCAATGTATGAAATGGTATTCTATCCAAGGTTAGTATTTTACTTTCCGTATAAGGCAAACACGTTTTCTTATGTAAATAATTGTAGACATATACATTCAATAGTCCTTGATCATTGACAACTCTTTTACGTTGAATGTTTACGTAGAAATCTAAATACTTCATAATACCCGTGTACGTTCCTAAGATAGTACCTGCACATATCACTGGATTATCTTGATAACAATCATAATTTTGATGTACGGGAATGTGTGATATCCAATACATATTTTCCAAGGAAGACGGGTTCGTATCACTGAGTATGTTTCCTTCCAAGGCAAAATACATTTCTTCCAAGGGTATTTGAAAAGGATCTTCTTGAAAAATGACATCATCCATGTCTGTCAACAAAATCTTATCCACTACATTTTTTTCTATATATTCCTTGTAGAGTTCAAAACGATAGTACATCATAGGATACTTTACGTCAAAGTCACTATACAGTTCAAAATCCATTTCTTTGGAAAAGGAAATCAATGCATCAAACCGATTTTGTTTTTCACAAAAGACTACTACTTTACAAGAACTATATTTTCTCAAACTTTTCATGAAATAATAAATACCACCTTTTTCTGTTTTCAAAGAAGAATAACCATTATAAACACCCAGTATCATTAGTATAACGTACCAGAAGAAGGACGTAATGACAACTTATTGAAAAAAGCAGTCAATGAATTTACGTAGACGACGGAAAGTGCACCCAGTATCACAAAAGTAATGACTAACAACCATGGTAACTTTGATTCCATGGGATCATATCCCCATTGTGTATAAAATGTAACGGATCTGGGTAAATATCGTAACCATGTAAACAAGGTATTGGTAAAAAATACAATGCATAGCAATGCAACCAATCCACCTATTTTTGTACCATCTAATTGTTCACGTTCCAGGATAACGGTAACAAGAATAAACGATAACAAAAAACAATTTTCGAATCGTATCCATCCAGATAGATTCATTTTTTCTTGTTCTGCATAAAAAGTTTTTCGGTGATGTAGACTTGCTTTGGAATTTTGTATTTGTCGAATCCATTTCTTGATTTTATCAAACCAGGTTTGTTTTACTTCTTCCATGTTTTTGAAATAAGAACTTGAGGAAGCATATGTTTTCATTCTATTTTCCAATTCTTTCATTTGCTCTTGGTGAGCATTCATCATGTCTTCCAACACGTCTCTACTTTCAGCAGTATACCGCTTCTGTTGTACATCCATGTATTGATCACCATATCGAGCCTTGTAATAATTTTCCTCTGCATCTTTTAACTGCATGGGCGCGTCATCCTTCACTTGTTTTGCGTGTAATACTTCTTTGTATAATTCATCTACTTTATCTGCATTATGCTCTGCCGGTGTTTTTTGTAATAATTTTTCATTACGTAATTGAATGGAATCTAATTTTTGCTGTATATCCATACAATAGTGTATTATTTTTCTACCACACATCCTAATTTATCATGCCATACGGTACCTTTGTTGCAACAAATGGATCCTACACATATTTTTCCAATGCCAGGTGCAGAAAATCCAATGGGTGGTCCTTCTCCTGAACTATCTGGTGGATAAAAAAAGTCAAATTCATCATAATTGTCACCTCTTCTTAACACCATATTGAACAAACGATAACCAACCCAAATGATTCCTACGACGACAATGAGCATCGTCAAGGGTTTGATTTGAAAGTACATGGATAGAAATAAACAAACACCAAGACCAAATACAATTTGCATCAGTTTTTTTTGAGCATCATATTGTTTACTGTAATAGGTTGTAATTTCAATCATTTTCAAATGATTTAATTTTTCATCTTTCAAGGCGGACATTTTTTTTTTGGATTTATTTAATTCGGTTTCTAATAATTGTAGCGTTTCGGTTTGTTGATCAATCGATTGTTTCATCGTAGATTCACTACTTATCTGTGCTTTGTATAAATCAGACAAGGTATTGTATAAATTTACTCTGGCTGCCGATAAAGAATTGATTTGATCCGTAATTTGTTTCGTATCTTCCTCTGTAAATACATTGGTTTTACCCAAAGCAACTTGTTCCGCGTTACGTGTCAAGGAATCATACAATTGTTTTTCTGTTTTTTGTAATTGATTAATTTTTGTAATCGTATCTTGTAAATCCATGGTATAGTAAAATATTATTTACGAATCAATACAAAAGCGATTATCGTTGTACTTAAAATAGCCCATAGAATAAGGTTTGTTTTATTTTGAGAGTCAAATACAGTCATGTCTACATATTGTTGTTCTAAAGTATCCATTGTGGGTGTATTTTTTATACCTTGGCTTACTTCTTTGTATTCTTTGGTTTTGGTTTTCATATACGAAGTATTTTCTTGTTGTTTCTTTTGTAGCTCTATGATCGATGGTTTATAGGCTTTCATCTCGTTTGTATTCAACGGTTTCCCTTTGTAGGAAGGGGGTGGTGCAATCACTTTACATTGGTTTACCCCACCTACTTTGAAATCATCTCCTTGAGGATAGTTGGAAAAAAGAGTAGGATCAATAAATTCAACTTTACCTTTTTCACACGATCCATCTTTCAAGTCTACCGTTGCCTCTTTCATATAAAAATCTTGTAGGGTAGATGTAATCTTATAATTCGTAGAAGGAGTTATTTTTTGCCAACTATTCGTACCTGGAGAATGAAGAAACCCAACGCAATCCCCTGTACAGAATTGTTTTAATTTTTCTACATCACAACTGGTATCTATTTCTTTGGTTTGAAAACTGAATACATGGGATCCCTTTGCATCCGCCCAAGGACCAAATACGACCACCCCATTCGACACGTAGGCAAAGTTTTCTTCATCTGTATTGACAGGGCTATCCATATTCATGGTCATGGGATCACCTTCCGTATAGGTATTGGATTGTATAAATTTCCAATCGGTTTTCCAATTAGGATCCCATGAATTCATCACTTGGACACTTGGATATTTACGTAGAACATTGTTTCCCATATATCTGTACCATCCATAACGAAACGGTCTTGGAGTAAACCAAAGAACCATTTGTCCTTCTTTTAAATTAGACGCATTGTGCATGGTCAAATCTTCCCCCCGTACATAGCTTCTACAATCGATGTTGGATGCACTTCCCCAATTAGGATCCCATGAACTGGCAATGTCTGGGTTGGGATACCATTGAAGGGTTTTGTTTCCTGTATAACGATATACCGCACCAGAAACACCATTGGGCAATGGTTTGTCAGTTTTACAGGTTACGGGAGAACCAAAGGGTAAGGTAATGGGAATGTTCACGAATGAAAAGGTATTCCCAAATTTAATTTCTTCTCCCAGTTTGTAAGCAGTACCCTTGGGGGGAACAATTTGAAACGTGGTTGTTTTTTCACCTCCTGGTCCAAATTCCATTTGTTTTGTTTCTGTATTAATACGGGCCACTTTGCAACCCCACCATCCACATGCACTCGTATGGGCAGAAGCCGAAGAACTAATACATAGTTTATCTCCATATCGTATGACTTGGCCTTGTCTATCTTCTCCAGGTGGTGGTTGTAAGAAAAATGGTGTCGTATTTGAATTGAATTCTAACAGTGACGATGAATTGATGGATCCTGGTTTATCACCTTGTAAAAAAGAGATTTGTTGTCCATACCGTACAGAGGGCAACGGTTTACTACAATCTTCCATTTGTGTAGCAGTAATATTGGAGCGTGATGCATACTTTTTGTAGTCTCCTGGAGTAGAAGGTACTTTGTGAAAGATTGTGTCTACATCAATGTACCCTACTTTCCCCAAAGCATTCATAGAGGATAGAATGGTACCATTAGGGATACGACCTTCTTGTTTTCCATAATTGTTCCAATGTTCTGTAACCTGTTGTTCGGTGGTCAATCCTGCTTTTGCCAAATCTGGATTCTTTTCTGCATAAAATTTCCAATCGAAATTGGTTTCAGGTGGCTCTGCTTGTACATACGTGTTTTCATGACCACAAGCCTGACCTTTTTTCATGAGAGACCCTACTGGAAACCCAAGATCTTTCCAATTTGGGGTCAGTTGAATAAATTCAGGACAATTTTGTTTACCAGCAGTGGCCTGATAGTCTTCCATCGACCCATACACTTTGGATACACCCGTAGAGGTGACATAGGCAACGGTACCATCGGCGGAACGAACAGATTGATTGGCATACTGTTTTCCAGACATGTATTTTTTCAATGTATCTATATATTCCATTAGTATATAGATTTATTTTCTGGTTTGTTGAACTACGATAGAAACAATGGCCAACCCAGCGAGTGACCATGCTAAAGCATGAATATAATTCATAGAGGCTACGACTTGACCATCCTCTTCTTCTTTTTCTAAAGAAGCCAACTGTTCCATATCTCCTCCCAATTGATTCGAAATGTCCAATAATTCTTTTTGTTTGGGTAAAGAAGTGGATGTTTTCTTTACAAGGGAGGACATTTGTATTAAATACGTTTGCATATCAGCATTCAAAGAAGCTGCCTTTTGACATTCTTTTGACATTTGATTTCCTAAACACTCGGTTTGTATGGTTTCCAACAAAGCAACATATTCTTTTTTTGCTTCATTAAATTTAGATTGAATCGCATATAATTCCACTTCACTCATAGTATTAATGCGTTTAATTTTTCCTTCCATGGTTTTGGCGTAGAAGGATGAGAAGGAGATTTTATTTTTGCGATTTGAAATTGCAAAAAATAAAATAAAAGACACCACCACATTACTTAAGCGACAGAATTTTTGTTAAAAGAATAGGGAGCTGTACGACGAACACCACCTATACGATTGTATTTGCCTGCAACATGAAACATACTGTGGCCAGCACCTACACCACCCAACTGATTCATGTAAAAGATTAAATTGCGTCCGTAAACAGTACCATTGGCCTCGATTTGAACGGCGCGATTGGCCCAATGATCAATGCCTACACGAGGAGCAATCCCCTGCTTTTTATCACCACCAGCAGTGTTCAAGTTTACGTTCACTTTACGACTGGTTAATCCTGCTCCTCCTGCACTAAAACCACGAATCGAAGAAGACATACCATAGATATATATTTTTTTCAAATTTTTATTATTTTTTCCTTAACTATTTTTTCTATTTGAAATAGTTCGGGTACATGGATACAAGAATGTTTTTCTGGAAAACGATCTTTCAAACAAAGAGATTTTCCACATTTACAGGTAACCAAAACGGATTGAATCTTTTTACACTGAGAACACTTCATTTTATAAAAGGTTAATTCTTTTTATTTCAATTTAATGACAAATAGATAAGGATCTTTATGGAACCATGGGTTGAAAAATATCGTCCTTCTTCCTTTGATACAATTGTATTAGAGGAAACGAATCAATTACTCTTTCAAAAAATGTTGGAGCAAGAATATATTCCTAATATGTTGTTTTATGGACCCCCAGGTACTGGAAAAACAACGACCATTTTGAATTTGATTCAATCCTTTCAAGAAAAAAAGGGAGAAGTCAATCCAAGTTTAGTCATTCATTTGAACGCCTCGGATGAGCGTGGGATTGATACGATACGTACCCAAATTTATTCCTTTGTACATACCAAACCTTTTTTTAGTAAAGGTAAAAAATTCGTCATTTTAGATGAAGTGGATTCCATGACAAAGTCTGCCCAACAGGCTCTCAGTTACTTATTGCATACACCGGTGACGGTTTCCTTTTGTTTGATTTGCAATTATATTAGTAAGATTGAGGATACGTTACAAACACTCTTTCTAAAAATAAAGTTTAATGCTTTGCCTATTCCTAAAATGTTGGATTTTTTAGAAACCATTGTAAAAAAAGAGGGCATTCACTATACGAGAGCGCATTTGGAAGGAATACAGCGCATGTATGGTTCTGACATACGAAGCATGATTAATTATTTACAGACGAATCAGTACAATCCTTCTTTGCCTATTCAACCGGATGTATGGGAAACCATGTATACCTTGGAAGAACCCACCGAATATCTACATCAGTTGAGTATCATTCACAACATGGATCCCAAACATTTATTGAAAGAATATGTCTATTATTTGGCGTTACACAAATCCATCTCTATTTCCTCTCTGGAATTGGTATTTCACACGACCCTTTCCACAGAAGTGATGATCCGTTATTTATTATTTGTCATTAAATTGATTTAAAGAACCTACCAGGTTGTAAAACAATGGATTTGAACGAAGAATGGGATTCCTTTTTAAAAGATGAGTATACCTCCTTTTCAATATGCTCGACTACGGGTCCTACTCCTTTATCTTCGCCTATTTATATTTCTACGAATACAATCATTTCGTTTTTAAATCAATCGATTGACTTAAAAACGACCTTTTGGAATATTCCGGTCTTGCCGTATTCCATTCCTGACGTGGGTGTCATTAAAAAGCAAATGAAATTCAACAGTACTTCGGTGGAAGAAGTAGATGCCATTGAAGTCAACGTCAAGAAATATGACTATGGGTATTGTACGATTTTGCAGCATATTGAAAATGCTAAAGGTATGATTCACTACAAAGACATTCGAAAGGTAACGATTGGCATTTCCAAAAAAGATATCGTATCGTATCGTGTGAAACAAAAAGGTGCCTTTTATAATTGTTTTGTATTGATTCTTAGAGTACATATTGGTGTATTCAAAGAGTTTCATGTAAAAATATTCAATACGGGTAAAATCGAAATACCGGGTGTCCAGAACATGGACCATATCCCAGTGATTATTGAAACGTTATTGAATGTTTTGAGACCAATGTATCCTACGATTTGTTACAATAAAAGTTGTGAAGAAACGGTATTGATTAATTCTAATTTTAATTGTGGGTATTTTATCAATCGTGCGGCTTTGTATCAATTGTTAATCTCCAAGTACAATATTTCAGCCGTCTATGATTCATGTTCCTATCCAGGGATTCAATGCAAGATTTATTATGAAGATGGTGTTACAACCATACCTACCTCCATTGCCATTTCGTTCATGATCTTTCGAACGGGAAGTATTTTGATTGTGGGGAAATGTACAGACAAGGTCATTCGTGAAATTTATGATTATTTAGTGACCATTTTATTTGAAGAATATAGTCAAGTCGTGGATACAAATTGCGCGCATAGTAAAAAAGAAACTCCTGTACGCAAAATTAAAAAATATATTCTTCTAAAATAACAATTTAAAGCATTGTAGTAAGGTATTATTTATGAGTAAGACACCTTCGGACACTACCATGAAGCATTTGGTCAAGTTAGCGTTAGAGCATGACAAGCCTATTTTACTCGATTATTGGACAAAGTCTCTTAGCAAAGAGGTAGTCATTGGTGTTCGGGAGAGTGGCGAAAAGTTACTTGTAAAGAACGAGGAGGAGTACACGAGTCCCATTGCCAAGATATTCAAGGTAGAGACCGAGTTTATTATCATGACAGAGAATTCGCTCTACTGTGTGTCTGCAGAGATTCCAACCAAACGTATTTCGTAAACGATTTAAACCCATGCATCGTTTACTATAAAATGAACATCATAGATGCGCTTCGCGAAAAGTACAAGCATCATGAATATATGCGTCAAAAAGTCGAAGACTATGTATCCAATCTTCCAGAGCTGATGACAACTCTCGAAGAAGTGTATGAAAAAAAACAACAAAAGAAACAGGCTCTCTTTGAAAAACGTGAAGAATTCATTACGTTTTTTTTGAGTCAATATTCTTTTTTTTATATTCCACAAACAGAAGTGTTTGTACAATATACGGATGAATATAAAATTGTGCATGAGGATACTATTTTACATTTAATTTGTTCCCTCTTAGACAAGTCCCTTCTTTCTTCCAAAACGAAAATTATTTCTATTCTTTTGAAACGGATCAAAGAAAATTTATTTTTACAAGCAACCAATACACATACGTCAAAAATGATTCGAAATGCATTTCCTTTTTCAAAAGATATTGCTTCTTATGTATTGGCTATTTTAGGAGATGTTCTATTAGGTAAAAATGAATGCATTTTTTACATGGATGTATCGTACAAACCTTTTTTAAAAACATTGCATCAAACCTTTTGTTTTTTGTTACATAAATCGTTGGATGTATTCAAGCACAAATATTATGATCATACCTATGATTTATGTAGAGTGATACCGGGTGTATGTAAAGAGTACACTGCTTTACCACCCTTGGATATCATTGTAGCCGCAGTGACTTATTCTACGCAATATGGTAACTCGGATCATTTTATCAAACAAAAAAATAGGAATGATGTACTTGTATTGAAACAAAATACACCGGAATCTTTAGTCGAGATGTTTTTAGCATCGTATACGACAAAAGGGGGAACCATGGCGTATAAAGATGTTTATTTTTTATGGAAAACATTTTTGAGAAGTAAATTTCTACCGTTTGTGATTTCACAACAAAATTTCAAGACAATTTTACAGCAGACGGGTATCTGTGAAGGAGAGGTGTGTCATGTTACAACTACGATGCAAACCAACCTACTTAAATTTAAACATTTTTGGGATACGTACATGGTTCCTGATGAAGAATATTCCTATGAATTACAAGAGATTTTGGATGTATTTCAAAGACAGGAAAGAACCACGTTATCCATCGAGTCAATGAAAGAGGTATTGTCCGTAGAGTATCCATTGGTCATTGAAGGAAATACGGTCATGTATTACAAATGTACCCTTTGGAATAAAAATTTAGACATTGACATGGCGATGAATTTGTGTACACAAGAAGATAAATATTCTTTTTATGAACAGTATACAAGGATACATCATAAAAAATGTGCGACCAAAGAGTATTTTGAAAAATATCTTTCTATACTATGAAACTTTTATGGGGTTTATTGTTAATGGGTGTATTAGCGTATGTGGTGTTGCCAAAACCCCATGTAGAAGGACCAGAACCACACAAAGTAGAGTTGGTCCAAGATGAGTACGATACTGTAAGAAACCCGTATGCACCACCTATACGTTATTTAGACATGGACTATACGCAAGTCGGCTACTTGAAACGTCATGATCGTCGCATTCCCTTATTTGGAAAACCAGCAAACCTTCGTCGTGATTTGTGGTATTATTATACGATGATCGATGGTATCAAGGTACCCTTTACGTTTAAAAAAAAGAAGAGTCTTGGGTTTCCAGGATGTGATTCCGTTTCTTCCAAAGATATCGTTCACGTAGAAGGAGAGGAATGGATGGTAGAATTATATGAGATACAGTAGGGACAAACCCCTACATACCCGGTGAAGCTGGAAGATTCCCATCATTTTAATCACATACTATGATCGATTACATGAACTTTAGTCTTTTCTTACTTTCTTTCATACTAGTTGGATTTTTTTGGAATCAACTCTTTGCGCCTTTACGAAAAAAGGAGTCCTTTCATACCTATTTGATAGGAAAAAGTGTATTTCATTTCTTTCTATTGTTTTTAGTGTTGGTCGGTGTTTTGTCCTTTAAATAATCCATGAAAAGGTATCATCGCCGATAATCTTTCGAAGAATAAGGTTGACGGCACGGTACTCCATGCATGCTTGAATTGCTTCCTTTTCCGTAAAGAACTCGTAAAAGATAACATTCGTGGAAAAGATCATGATCGGTGCGAATCGTTCATTGTCTAAGTGACGTACATTTTCAAATTCCAAATGACATCCCCATCCATGTCGAGGATAGGCATATTCCGTCCATTGTCTTCCTTTGTAGATTCCCCTGAATTGATCTCCAATTTTATATTCTTTGTTGTACTCGAGGTAGTCGAGGTGAATCGGTTGAAAACCCATTTTATGTACGAGGTAGATGGATGAAGCGTTTCAATTTTATGGTAGCCAGGAAAAAGTGTCGTCTCCGGTAATCGATTGTATAATACGGTTGACGGCACGGTACTCCATGCATGCTTGAATCGCTTCCTTTTCACTGAAAAATTCATAAAAGGCATAATCGGTTGGAAAGATAGTTTGTTTGACGGGACGTTTTTCCAAATCACGTACGTCATCAAATTCTAAATGAAATCCCCATCCAGGATAAGGATCACTGTAACCAATCCATCGTCTTCCCTTGTAGATTCCCCTGAATTGATTTCCAATTTTATATTCTTTATTGTACTCGAGGTAGACGTGGTGAATCTGTTGAAAACCCATTTTATGTACGAGGTAGATGGATAAAGCGTTTCAATTTTTTAAAGAGTGTATCCCATGATACATACACCAAAAAGACAATAAGAAAAAGCACTAGTAAAATAAGAATACTATAAAAAGATATATCCATGATCGTCTCATAAATCGTTTTGGAAGTTTCATGATTTTTTAATTTCATGATTTCTTTTTTTGCAATTTCTCTTTTTTTCTCATCTGGATGATTCAACATGTAATAATAGGGACTCCATGATCCAAAATATACTATTTTCCATAATTCAAAATTCATAAAAAAAGAGGGAATGGCTCCTATGGCAGTACCTATCCAATCCATGTAATCATAGGGATCCACAATTCCTTGTACTCTTTCATAATCATAAGCAAATTCTTTAGCCTGGGTTTCTTTCATCGCATCATAATCCCAGTTCATACGCATGCTAGATGGTAGTTGTACCTTGTTTGAAAATACCTTGGCTACATATCTACTTTGCATTTCAATGATCATGGGGATGGATGTTAAATAGGGACGTATAAATCCAACTTTTACAACAGAAGGATCCTCTATTAAAAATAAATGTTGATAATACTTTCCTTTTTTGATCGATTCAGGTATTTCATACATGCAATTCATGCCTGCATATCCAGTAGCAAATATTATAGTATCTACGGTTTCTTCGGTTCCATCCACAAAGGTAACTGAGTTTGACTGAATGGATTCAATATTACCCTTGGGTACAATTTCCCCCAAGGATACTTTATTTACAATATTGGAGGATTTTACATAATAGGAATTTAAATACCCGGCTTTGGGTTGCCATTCATGGACACCGGAACCGCCTTTTCCCCACCATTTTTCTATTTTGGGAACAAAAATAGAATCAATCAGTATTTTTTTATCAAATAGTTTAATGAGTTGATTCAAGGTTCGACTATAAAACATATCTGCTGCATTGATACCCAAATTTCTTCTCTGTATCCAACGACCTTTTTTGAAACTCAATATCACTTTTGTTTTTTCATCCTTGGAATACATGTTGTTGGTTAATTCATCTGCAATATCGGCACTGGTATCACTCCCGCCATATATTAATACTTTTTTGTGAACACAATGATGTTGACGAAAGGTTTCATTGTAATCATTGGCGTGAATGACTTTACCTTTAAACTTGCTATAATCTATCGATGGCATTTGAATACATCTTGAATTTTGTCCAGTACACAGTGCAATGTGTTTTCCTTGGATAGTTTGAAGAACACCCTCTTTTAAATAGGTTACATTCCATTCTTTTGTTTTTTTTATTTTTTCTACACTACTATCCAAGGATATATACTTGTTTAATTCAAACTGTTTTACGTAGGATCTCATGTATTGGTAAACCAAAGAATGGTGTGGAAATTCTGGATACTCATCTGGTATTGGAAAATCACTAATGGATAAATAATGTTTGGACGTAACCGAATACGTATTGGGATAGACGGATGGTGAATTCTGTATATTCCATACACCACCATAGGTAGATGATTTTTCTAATAGTATACACGTTAACCCCTCTTCTATACAGTGTTTCAAAGTAAATAACCCTGACCATCCTCCACCTATAATAATGACATCCATATACTATTCTATTATTTTATCGTGCATTCATCAGTGCAGCATTTCCTCCCACAAAAGATAAAATGTTATACCTTTCTTCAATGACCAATACATTGTAATTGTAATTGTAGACACTTGATACCGTTTTGTTCACACCTACCGATTCACCTGTGAGTGGATTACATATGGGAAAATAAAGCGCGCTATTATTTAGTGTAGGAGTAATGGTATTGATTTCAATCTCAATTTTAGAATATTTTGATAAATTGATTGCGCCAGACGGTTGTATAGTAAAGGGGTCCGTATGTAAACAAAAATTATAAGTATACAAGCCATCCAAGGAAGAAAACCCACCCCCTTTACTTCTCAAGTATTGTTGTTCGTATTTGTAAATGGAGGCTGGGCGCATTTCTTCACGAATGGTACCATCAAACGTAATGCCAAGGTACAGAGGAATATCTTTTTGATTTTCTTGAGCATACGATGGCATGACAAAAATAGTGTTTCCAGCATAATCTTCTAACGTAGATTGGGCAACATCCGTAGGTAAATAATCATACGGCCAATTGGTAAAATTACTCCATTCGTTACGTTTGGTAACGTCTTCTCTTTGAAAGAGTAGCATCCAACTTAATACCAAATCGGTAGAATTCTGTAACCATAATTTATCGGTTACGGATACACCATAAAACCAGGTATTGTATAATTCACGTACTAAATATTTTTGTTCTTTGGTAGCAAAAAGATAGGCTTCTTCTTCCGATAAAAAACAATAGGTACAGGATAAATGAGCATTTTCATTCCAAGAAGTGGTTGTAAGATATTGATCTAATTCTTCAGGAGGGGATTGTAAAAAGTAATAAAATTGGTGCGCTGGTGTTGTAAATGTAGGAGCAATCACTGTTTTTGTATTCGTCACGTCTTTGATTTGAAATAATTCGCGAATTGGTCTTACAGTTATTTCGATTTGAAGTTCATTGTACTGTAGACAAACCAAAGGAAAAGCCTGTTGAGCATTCAATGCCCACCAAATAGGTAAAGGAATACGAAGTTGTCTTCCACGAATCGATGGTTCCGAACCATTGGCTTTATACAAATCGGTATTTTGGTACATTGCATTTGGATAAATACCATTGTGGTATCCTGCGGGATTGTAGAGTTCGGGTATATTTCCGGTCATTTCATCCCATTTTGCTTTTTCTGTAGAGGTTAAATCACGATTGGCCAAAGCAAGAATATCATTTCCAGATAATTGTTGAATCAATGCTCCACCAATGGTAAAACGTACGGAACGAATCATCAAAGCACCTATATTTTTAATCCATTGAAATTCATAGGGTATGTAACTTTCACCATCGTAATACACGGGGCTGTAAATATCAGGTAATTGAATAACGAAAAAAGTATCCATTAACAGTTCTGCGTACCGTTTTACTTTAAACGAATATATCGTATCTGTGCTTAATTGTAATTGTCGTAATCCCTCGTACTCTAATCGAAAATTTTGTAATCCAAAATTAGTAATTTGTTTGTAGGCGCTGGACCAATACGTTTTTTGTGGATTTCCATACATGATCGCGTTTTGAGATCCACCGGATACTAAATTTAACAATCCGCCTGCCATGAATAAGTAAGATATTTTGTATTTAATAGGGTAGGTGGTTTATATTTTAATAAATCCAATGTTTTGAAAGTAGCACTCGTTGGAAACTCGGTAGATCCATAAATATCTTGTAGTAAAATCCATTCAAATAATCCACCTCCATATAGATAAACCTTTCCTCCTAATTTTCGTATTTGTTCATATTTTTGATAAATGGTTTCATCGTTACAATGTCTACCGTAGACAAAAATGGGACTTTTTGTTTGAATGGCTGCCTCTACTGCCTTTATTTCTTTTTCCCATGAAATGGTACCTGCAATCAATAAACCCTGTTCTGTAGAAGGTAGTGTATTGATCAGGAGAGAATTATTCTTTTGTGCAAATTGAATGTCTTCAAAATTGATACGTTGAATAGGTACATTTCCCATTCTAGTAAAGGGGAATCATTTAATACAGGTAAAATAACTAATTAAAATTGAAATGAATCTATCCCCTCTCTAGTATAAAATGATTCCTCCTATTGTTTCCAACCAATGCATCAAGCTCCAGGAGGCGATTGAACATCATCTTGGAGTAGCCTGTGTCAAGAAAGTCATCGTGGAGGAACAATGTACGCACGTAACGTTTCTTCGAGTAGACCTCACGGATAAAATCAAACAGTTTATTCGTGAGCTAAGTGAGGAAGTTGTCATCAAGTATGAAGGACGAACCTATATCATCCAGTCCGAGTATTTGGATCTTTAATATCTTCCGGACATCACTCTTTCTTGATCGAAATAAAGTTCGTTCGACATGGGTGCGGTTGTTGGTGTTGGCGGATGTAGTTTACGGTCCTCTTCCAAATACAATTCAAATTCTGTTTTAGCGTTGGGAGCTAATTCAGTTACACCCAATCTATCTTTTATATAATGGATCAACTCCATAAATGTGTTATATTCTACTTTATTTTTTTTCACAAATAAACTCAACTCATTCATACTTGGTACAGGTCCACCTTTTACATATTGTTCATCTAATTGACGTTTTGATTCATCTGGTAGTTCCCCACCCCTTACCTTTCTTACTTTTCTTGACTTTCTTGACTTTCGTTGTTGTTGTTTTTTGTATTTTGTAGGCATATACTATGGAAGTAAAAAAAATGGGTAAAATTCGAATTCCACCCTCTTATACAGAATATTATATCTTGCAACGTAAATATAAGACCAAATGTCCCAATTGCAAAAAGAGTCCTCTTGTGTTTTCGGAAGAAAATAGAACCTTGTCGGTCGTGTGTCAAACCGCCTCTTGCAAAAGCAACATGGACATTGTCATCCCTACCTACCTTACCTTTGACCAATTGTACAAGGATCAACAACAAGACTATATCAAGGTAACGAATCGTGTCTTACAAGAAAAGTTTGATTTAATGTTCGAGTACAAAAAGACTACGGATTTAGCTACTTTGAAACAAACCTATTTACAAAAGAAAAGAGCCTTTGAAGATACACAGCGTCGTCATGAACAACAAAGTCAAGAAAGAGAAAAAAAGAAGCGTGATTTGGAAACCCAACGTGAAGATATGATTCAAGCATTACGTGCCGGTAAACCCATCAAAGAAGATTTGAATGCGATTCTCAATGATATTCACCGTACCTCGTACATTAAAATAGGTCAGGATCCTGTTGTTGTACCCGAATTTGAACGTGACATTTTAAGCAGCACTGTGTAAACTTTGTGTATAAGGATTCTTTTTGAATGCATCTAATAAATCTGGTGTATTTCTATCTGGTTCTGCATATTTATTTGCGGTACGAATACCACCATACAGTTCCATACTGGGCGACACATTTGTCAAAGCAGAACCCATTCCTCCCGTATATGCCGTATGCATAGAAGAACGATTGGTAGAAGTCACTTGATGGATGGTAGAATTAAACGTTTGTATATTTCCACCTGCAATACGACCATGCGTCATTCGATTGGCAGAGATGGATGCATTTAAATCTGCTTGAGTAGACATGGCTTGAGGTAACACGCTCATACCTCCACCCATGTACGCCACGGATGTGGTATCTCTTTGATTTTGAACGGGTTGTTGATCATTCACCTGATACCCACCATCTGTAACGGGAGCATAAGCACGACCACCTGCTTCATAGGCATTGTACATGGTACCTTGTTTGATAGTAGGAGGGACATAGACGTCTTTCATGGTAGGATTTGCTACAGTAGACCCGGCATTTCCTTTTCGTGTCAATCCTACAATATCTTCTTTCCGTGTAGGTCTTAAAATGTCATTGATGGGAGCAGTAATCGCACTGATGAGACCACCCATTCCACCAAAAGTAGATCCATTTTGATAGGAACGATTGGTAGGGACTAATGGATTCATGGATCCATAGCCCACCTTTTCAACGGATGCCTGAGCTGGGGTAAACGCTTCTGTACCTAATTGTTGTTTATGATCCGGACGATACATGCCTTGTTTTGCTTGCATTTGTACGCCACCATTACCCGCTGGACCAGAATAGGATTTAGTAGTCGTGGCACGATGTACGGTTGGGTTGGGTTGAATGGATTGTTGAGTGGGACCTAATACGGATCCCGTAGTGGTTAAATATCGATCTGGTGAATTGATGTAAAATTTATCCGGCAAGTACTTTTCTACCTTTCCTTCAATGCCAAGATTCTTTACCAAGGTTTGAGCAGGTCCCTCGTGTTTGTCTAACGTAAACGTAGTCTTGGGTTTGGTCGCAACGCGTAATTGATTGACGGTTTTGTCAATCCATTGATCTCTTGCCTCTGTACCCGAGTTGAACCCACCACTTCCTTGAGAAGAATATCCTTGATTCATACCAGGGGCAACATGCATTTCTTGAAAGGGTTTTACATTGTGCATGTTTTGACTAGGATTTACACGAGATTGATAAAAATCGCTTTGATTGGGGGCACCATTTGCCCATTGTGTATTATCTTGTGGTTTGAACAAAGGTGCCGATTCTGTTTTAGTAATTTTCAAGGAACCTGTACCGGCTACATTATCTAAAATCTGTTCCGACTGATCAAAATTTTTCAAGGAATCTCCTATATTTTTTGTTTTACCGAAAAAAGGTACCATATTCTCAGAGTAATCATTCAAATTTACTTTTCTTCCTGCTAAATCTGTAAATTGGGATTGATTGGAATCACTCACATAAGTAGGATTGGGTTGAAAATATTTATCCGTCGTTTGATTTGGATGACGATAGGCATTTACAGAAAAAGATTCCTTTTTTTTATTCGAAATGAGATATAATCCACCCAATGCCACTAAAGGGATAGCTAATTCCATATCATACGAAAACATTTTTATTGTACCAAATGTACATGAGAATACCAAGAATAGCCATGGTAAACATAATTTTTGTTTTTTCTTTCCATAGTCGTTTGAGGCGGGTTGGTTTTGTTTCAAAATGTTTTAAAAAATCATCATAATGTTCCTGTAGGGTGAGGGTCGGTTTTTCCAATCGTATATTGATGGCATTATGTATATGGTGTACCCATTGAATAAAATCTTCACGTGAATCTAAATAGGGAGAGACTGGATTTTTTTGCAAGACTGTTTCATAAACGGTTGCCATGGACTTGTTTGGTATAAATTCATGAAAATGATGAATCAAGCGATGGTACATTTTTTTTTGTATCGTAGTTGGATGCAAAGGATAATGAAAAGCAACCGTGTGTAAAAAAAACCAATAATGTGGTCCCCAGATAGATGGATCCATTAGTATAC
>Ga0208502_1000027_pt1 | contig 20766 bp, 17 predicted proteins | sample CryBogCBE18Jul07_FD_184579 | JGI IMG/M metagenome (GOLD analysis project Ga0208502, IMG submission 184579) | Freshwater microbial communities from Crystal Bog, Wisconsin, USA - CBE18Jul07 (SPAdes) | ecosystem: Environmental > Aquatic > Freshwater > Lake | place: Crystal Bog, Wisconsin, USA... | reverse complement strand
GGATAATAATAGGGTTATTATTTATGTCCTTTTTGGGAGAAACCATTTTATTACCAAGAGTAGGTGATCCACCTGATCATTTTGCTTTTTTCAAAGTAATTCATACTAAAATACCTTTTGGTAAACGAATCTATGTAACGAGACAAGATCACTTTTCACCTGTCCTCGCAACCGTCATCCATTCTTATGTATACGATAATGATTTGCTTTTTTTAGTAACGGATGATAGAAAAGGATATCCGTATAGTGTCAACACCAGAGATCACTACATCATAGAAGTTGATCCTGTAGAGGGTCATGTTCTCAATCCACAGTTAGAAAATATAGACGATGATAAGGAAAATGAATTGATTCAAGCGTTAAGAAACGACCATTTTCTTGCAGAAAGAATACACCAGGTATTATGGGATCGACCAAGTTTTAAACGAAAAATGCAAATCGAAAAAGACAAGGAAACCATAAAAAGTATAGATTCGATTGGAAAAAGCACAGGTATGGTAGATATACCTAAGATTCCAGATCATCTTTTGCCGGAGATTCATTCCTATTTAGGTAAGGAGACAGACCCATCGGTATTACAACCAGCAAGAGTAAGAAAAACCATGCGAACCACGCCGCAAAATACAAGATCAAGTTATTTTAGTAGGTTTCGTCGTATGTTTGGTAGAGGTACCCGAAAAAATAAAAAGAAAAGGTATGGACGAGTTTGACTTTTCGCTTTGCCACGGCGACGGTGTCTGGGATGAGCCGTATATTTGTTGTCCCTATTGAGCCTGTAGAAGAAGATGAATATGCCGAATTTCCTATTTACGAACGAATCCAGCTCCTTCTCCTGGACCTTTACTTTTATTACAATTGTAACACTTAGTATACTTTCCCTTTCCGTCAAATGGCTCTTTGCAAATAGAGCAAAGATCCTTTTTTGCATCCTGATTGCATGTAAAACATCTCTTGAACGGTGGCTTCACCAGTTTTCCACAATCACATTTAGGCAAACATTTCCAACAAGTCGTGTAATTCCCCTTGCTTTTGAAATCTTCTTGGCATACAGAACACGTGTTCATTCTTTCTATACACAAAATAAAAATAGTTTTCAATTTTTTAACCTATTCTGGTAGCTAAAATGATAATTTTTGCATGAATCGTCTGTTCTTTGGAAGAAGCACAATACAAGACATCATAATAAGGTGTCAAGGTAGTTACGGGTAACACAAACGTAGAAGAACAAAGATACTCGTCCTCACTCATTCGATGCAATGGAAATTTCATAGGAATCAACATGCTATCAATCGTACTGTAATGTATGTCGGGTATAGAGGTGTACTCTGTAAAATGAATATTAAGTTGAATGAGCCATACCCCGATATCAGGTACTTGAAATCCAACCATGGTATGTTTTGTAAATGTAGGATGTAGGGTAATGGTTTCTTCATAATTGGTAACCTGCGTAGTGTATCCAATACAATGTTTGGTATACAGAGGTAGGTCCTCGTAGATACAATGAAATCCTGTAAAGGGACCTTGCTCAGCATCTTTACCAGGGGGTCCTTGTTCTCCTTTCTCTCCCTGGTCTCCTTTTTCGCCCTTTTCGCCCTGGTCTCCTTTTTCACCCCGATCTCCATCTCTTCCTGGTGGTCCCTGTTGTCCATCTCTTCCAGGTGCAGGACCAATCAATGGTATAGGATCTTTTTTAGGTAAAAAATATTTCATTCGAATCATTATAGTAAATAGATAAAGTATGACATGCAGAGGTCTTTGCTTCAACTTGACACAAACGAACAAATACATTTCAAATCCACCTGGTAAATCTTCTTCTCAGTATAATGCGATTCTTACTGCAGACAAGTCCTCATGGGTAATACCTACCAATGAAAAAATAAAATATGATTCTTATGTACGCGTATTGAGACGTAGACGCGGTGGATTATGTTGTCAAAAACCTTCTACGAAAACCATGATACAATTATACTAGACTGTAATAGGTATAAGGTAGTGCTCCCGAAATGGAACATTCTTGACAATACTCATTGGTATGACTGCGTACATACGTAAAGACGGACATCCATTGCTGGTAGTATTCAATCCATTTAAACTTTTGAAATGTTCCTATACGATAATTTGAATCGTGTACCATAAGATACCGTCCTCCTTCTTTCATGTTGTACCATTGTACTTCTTGACAAGCATACGTTTTATTTCCTTGGACCACCTGAAGGGGTTGAATAATTTCGTAAGGCTCAAAACAATCCATCTTTACAAAGTAACAAGAAAATGCAGATCAATTTTTAAAATTAAATATAAAAATTGATTTTAACAAATAATACTTGAATATAACAATGAACGAATCTACTATTCTAGGAATTCAGTTCAGCATCCTTTCCCCAGATGACATTCGTAAATTGTCTGTCGCTGAAATCACAAACAAAGAAACCTATGTGAACAACAAGGCCGTGGTCAATGGTCTCTTTGACACGAGAATGGGTGTCCTCGATCCTGGACTGATTTGTCCTACCGATGGTCTCGATTATATTCAATCTCCCGGTTATTTTGGGCATTTAGAATTAGCCAGACCCGTGTTTTACATTCAATATTTGGACACGATTGTAGGTATTATTCAATGCATCTGTATCAAGTGCAGTAAATTATTGTTGGATAAAAAGAAATATTCTTCCTTGTTATCTCTCTCCAATGAACGACGATGGAAACAGGTTCACAGCCTCTGTCACAAAATCACTCGATGCGGTGAATCCAATGAACATGGGTGTGGCTGCAAACAGCCTACCAAGTACAAGCAAGAGGGGTTTGCTACCGTTCTTGCAGAATGGAAAATGGATGCACCCGTTACCTTGAAAATTACCCCAGAAATGTTTATTAAAATCTTTCGTCGCATTAGTGATGAAGACATTGCTTTCATGGGTTTCAGTCCAGTTTGGTCCAGACCAGAATGGATGGTGTGTCAAGTATTGGCCGTTCCCCCTCCTTCGGTTCGTCCATCCGTCAAATACGATTCTTCCCAACGTAGTGAGGATGACCTTACCTATATTCTGGTACAAATCATGCGCATCAACAAGACCTTGCAAGAAAAGATTGCGCAGAATGCGCCTGCCTCTGTACTTGAAGATCATCACACCATGTTGCAGTACTTTATCGCCTCTTTGGTCGACAATAAGATTCCCAATGCAAAACCTGCCGCTCAACGTTCTGGTCGTGCGTTCAAGTCCATCAAAGATCGATTGAATGGTAAAACGGGTCGTGTTCGTGGTAACCTCATGGGCAAACGTGTGGATTTCAGTGCGCGATCCGTCATTACTCCTGACCCGAATCTATCGATTCGTGAACTGGGTGTTCCTTTGAAAATTGCTCAAAATATTACCAAACCCGTAACGGTCAATGCTCGTAACATTACCATGTTGACGACGTTGTTGAAAAATGGTCCAGACGTGTATCCAGGCGCCAAGTTGCTGGAACGTGTCAACGATGGCCGATCCATTCACATTTCCCTCAAGTATGCCGATCGTGAATCCATTCAACTTCGTGAAGGTGACATTCTTCATCGTCACATGTTGGATGGTGATGCCATTCTCTTCAATCGTCAACCCACCCTCCATCGTATGAGTATGATGGGTCATATCGTACGTGTCATGAAAAAGGGAAACACCTTTCGCATGAACGTCGGCGATACCAAGCCATACAATGCAGACTTTGACGGTGATGAAATGAATTTACACATGCCACAGTCACTGGAAGCAGAGACCGAGTTGAAACATTTGGCGGCCGTACCGAATCAAATCATTAGTCCTGCATCCAATCAATCTATCATTGGTATCTTTCAAGATTCTCTACTTGGTGCCTTTCAATTTACCCGTGAACGAAATAATTTTGGACACGCCGTTCATTTTGATGCATTGACCGCCATGAATTTGGTGGTTCAATTGACCAAAGTAGACGAGTCGATCTTTCAACAAGAACGAATCACCAACATGCAATTGATGTCATTTATTCTTCCACCCATGACAAGCTACCAAAAGAATAAATTATACAAGGATGGTGAACCCGCTACCTCGAACAATATCATTGAAATTGTGAATGGAGAATACAAGAGAGGACGATTGGATAAGAATGTGTTGGGTTCAACCACCAAGGGTTTGATTCAGCGCATCTTTAACGATTACGGGAACATGGCTTCTGCTGATTTCATTGATAACATTCAGTACATTGTCAATGAATACATGAAATTGAGCTCCTATAGTGTCGGGATTCAAGATTTAATGACCCCTCAAGAAACTCAAGATCAAATCAAAGAAACCATTCGTGCAAAGCGAGCAGAAGTAGATGCACTCATTGCCCAAACTAAGTTTGGTGTCTTTACGAATGAAACGGGAAAGACAAACATGGAAGAATTTGAATCAAGAATCAACGTGATTTTGGGTGAAGCCAATACCATGGCCGGTAAAATTGGAAAGGAAGCCCTTTCTCCTACCAATCGTTTCGCCTTGATGGTACAAGCCGGTTCCAAAGGGTCTGACATTAACATTTCACAGATGGTTTCCTGCTTGGGTCAGCAGCAAGTCGAAGGAAAACGTATCCCCTATGGATTTGAACATCGTACACTTCCTCATTTCACCAAATACGATGATTCTTCTCCGGCGAGAGGGTTTGTCGCCTCGTCGTTCATTGGTGGTTTGAATCCATACGAGTTGTTCTTTCACGCTCAAGGTGGTCGTATCGGTTTGATTGATACGGCCGTCAAGACAGCTACTACCGGTTACATTCAACGTCGTCTCGTGAAATCCATGGAAGATTGCATCAGTCTATACGATGGAACGGTACGTAACAATAAGAATAAAATTATACAATTCTCTTACGGAGAAGATAATATTGATCCAGGAAAAGTAGAGGCGTTTCATCTTCCCCTATGTGAAATGAAATTGGAACAAATTTATCACCATTATCACGTAGAGGATGGTTCCTACACCAAGGAAGCCGCTGCGCGATTCAAGAATCAACAGTCGGAATGCAAAGAGAGATGCAAGTATTGGATTGACTTTATGGTAGAGGCACGTACCACTCTCAATCAAAATGTATTCGATCACAAGAATGAGTACAAAATTCATGTACCAGTTGGCATCCCCTACTTGATGAGTCATTTCATGAATCAATTCTTGCTAACCTCGGCTGTACTGGTCGACATTACACCGTTTGAAATGTTTTCTCTGCTGGATCAATACTATGCCAAGTTGGATGGGTTGGGTGCATACAAACCAAGTCCTCTTTTCAAAATTGTCTATTATTATTGCTTGAGTCCTCGTGAACTTCTCAAGAAACATTTTACCAAGGTAGCTCTGGTTACTTTACTGGAACAAATCGTACAACATTACAAAAAGACGATCATTCAACCGGGTGAAATGGTGGGGATCATTGCAGCACAATCCATTGGTGAACCGACTACTCAAATGACATTGAATACCTTTCACTTTGCTGGTGTAGCCAGTAAATCGAATGTAACACGCGGTGTACCTCGTATTGAAGAAATTCTATCCTTATCCGCCAATCCTAAAAATCCATCCGTGACCATTTATTTGAAAGAAGTCGACGAGTCCAGTAAGGAGCGTGCCCATCACTTTATGAATTGTATCGAACATACCAAGTTATCCGACATTTTGAAAAAAGTAGAGATTATCTTTGATCCAAACAATGAATCTGTACCCAAAGACAGAGCCTTTATTCGTCGCAATCAAGAATTTGATGAATTGTTAGCCGATTGCGTCACCGTAGAACAATCCGTCGATACTCCATGGGTCATTCGTCTGGAACTAAATGAAGAAGAAATGCTTCGCAAACGTCTTACCATGGATGACGTGAACTTGGCCATCAAACAAAGTGGTATTGATATGATGCAGTGTATCTACTCGGATTACAATGAAGAGGAGTTGGTCTTTCGAATTCGTCCTATGGATCCTAAAAAGGTAAAGAATAAGAATCGTAGCGTGTTTTATAACATGGATTACGTGTACAACTTGAAAGAAGTACAAGCAAAACTCTTGAATGTAGTGTTGCGCGGTGTCAAGAATATTCCCAAGGTGAACATTCGTACGATTAAAAATAACGTAGCATGGAATCAAGGCAATTATGAAAACAAGGAAATCTGGGTATTGGATACCATTGGTACCAATTTGTTGGATTTACTTGGGTTTGAAGGAATTGATGCCACTCGTACCTTTAGTAACGATATCAAAGAAATGGAATCTATTTTGGGTGTCGAAGCAGCCAGAGAAAGTATTCTATCCGAGCTGACTGAAGTGATTGAATTTGACGGCGCCTACATCAATGATCATCACAAGACCTTGTTGGCCGATCGTATGACGTGTACCACACCCATTACCTCCATCTTCCGCCATGGTGTCAACAAAGATGATATTGGTCCCATTGCCAAGGCATCCTTTGAAGAAACACCTGAAATGTTCTTGCAAGCAGCGAGGCATGCAGAGGTAGATAACATGCGTGGTGTATCTGCCAATGTCATGTGTGGTCAAGAAGGATACTATGGTACAAGTTCATTCAGTATCTTACTGGATATGAAGAAAATGGCAGCCTTTACACCCAAGGAGAAAGCTGCACCGATTCAAGAAATTGTATTTGCAAAGGAACAATGTGATACCATTCAAATTCATAATAATTTGGGTTCGATTGCAGAAACAACCAAAGATAAGGAAGTAGACTATACGATTCAGTTATTTTAATTTAAAAAATAGATAGGATGAAATAGAAATGGATGTAAAGTATTCTATCCACTTTTTTGACGAAGCGTATCAACAACTATGTAGAGAAACATCCTGTCTGTATTCACCGGATGTATTACATACCATACTTTGTTGCATGAAAAAAAAGAACTGTGAAACAATTCTCACCAATCCTTTTTTAAAACAGTTTCAACCCATTCTTCTTAAAATAGTAGACCATTCTACTGTACTGCACGAACGACGTAGACGGATTATCAATCGATGGAGAAAAAAACGTATGACCTCTTGTAATACAAGCGATTTATCGTTTAGTCCTTTTGGAAAAAATAAGATGGAATTGATATTGGATGGTAAAAAATATACATTTCATGCGTATGAATTACAACAATTGATTTATTCTTCTTTACTACATACAGAAAATTACATGATTGCAAATCCATTGCCTGTTAAAAATCCTTATACAGGAATTGCATTTACCAAAAATACATTATATCTGTTGTATCTTTCTTTAAAGGTTCATCCTCTATTTTATTATTATGCAAAGGTAGACTTTGATTTGAATATGTTTTTATTGCACTATGAAGGATTATTAAGAACCCATTTGATCGAAAAAACTATTTTGGAATACAACGAAACAAAAATAAGAGCGGTATGTATCAACATGTTGAAAGAATTAACCATTTATAATTTTTCAACGGGTGAATATGAACCCATTGTTACCATGGATCAAATCAAACCACCTATGGTGAAACCATTTCTTCTACAATATTATCATTCGTTATTTTCATTGAATCCGTATCAACGTGAAATGGAATACAAATCATTGATTCGTAAATTAGTTCTGTTAAGAGATACAGCCCCAGATAATTACATGTACATTATTCCTTAAAAATAATATTTTCTTTATTCTATGAGTGTACCTATGATCGTTGGTACTGTAGTTGGGTTTTTTATTCTGGTCTATATACTTTCATGGTTATTCAGTACTGCAAAAACATTAAGCAATATGGTAAGTGCAAAAACAGCAACCGTCATTCCAGCCACGTCTCTTCCGGATAGCGGAAGTCTTCATTTCAGTTATAGTATTTGGATTTACATTGATGATTGGGCGTATCGATATGGAAAAGAAAAGATTATTTTTGTAAGAGGTTCCTTGGGTTCTCTATTTACACCAGCGCTTACATTGATGCCTACCGACAATACAGCAGTAGTCACTATGAGTACGGGAGAAGAACCATTTGAGTGTGTGGTTCAAAACATTCCTATTCAACGATGGTGCAATATCAGTATTACCTTGAATAATAAATCCATGGACGTCTATGTCAATGGAAAATTAGTCAAAACATGCGTATTACCCGATGTACCAAAAATCAATGCGGATTCGCCCATCTATTTAACACCCGAGGGAGGATTTTCTGGGTATACATCTCGGTTTCAATACTGGGGAACACCCATGAGCCCACAACAAGCATGGAATGTTTATAAAAAGGGACCCAGTGGAAACATATTCACGAATTTACTCAATCAATACAAAATACAATTTAATTTCTTGAAAGGGGATGACGTACAGGCATCCCTTACCATTTAAGAAAGAATGCTGAATTAATTTTCATAGACTACCACATGTTTAAACTACCCATTCAATATGTAGATCATCAATCCGTTCCCTCCTCTGTAAAAGAAGAACTGGAACTGATGGATTCCAAAGACGTTCCCATTTATCATCGTGTCTTTCCAAAGTGTGACCTTGTCAAAGAATTGGCATCGTATTACACAACCGATGTTACCTTTTTACAACAATCTACCTACGTGTATCAATCCTATTCTCCTGTTCAAAGAGAGTTTCTTACGTATTGGAAACAACTCAAGGAAAATAAAGAATTTAAATTAACCTATCAATATTTAGAATCATCCTGGGTTTCTTCTTTCAATGAATCGCCTGCCTTTCTTTTTTGTATCAGCATGTATTTTGTAACTTCACCTCTATTGTTTGTCATTACACCGTTGATTTTACTGGTGTTACCTTTTTTATTACTATTACGTCAAGGTTTATCCATTTCATGGAGTCACTATCTCACTGCATTTCAACTCTTTTCAGCAAAACATCCATTATTTGCCATGATAGGGTTTACCAAAGCATCGTCTTCCCAACAAACCAATATGATAGGCGCATTGGTGTTTTTTTGTGTACAACTCTACGTAAATCTATACACCTTGTTTAGTTTTTATAAAAACTTGACCCATGTTCATAAAGTGATGAAGGCTGCCAAACTCTATGCCCAAGATACATTGAAACGAATGGATGAATTACAACGTCGTATTCAACCGTTATCCACCCATCAAGCCTTTTTTCAGGATGTAGTCAAAAAAGATCTTTTATTGAGACATTATCTGGAACGATGGTCGATACCTACCCATTTATGGTATTGTGGAAGCAATCGTACCTTTTTCTATGAAATGTATCAAAAAGAAGAATTGAATGAATTGATAGAGTATACCATTCGATTGAATGAGTATTTAGATTGCATGCAATCCTTGAAAAAGTTAAAACGGTGTACGTTTGGAGACAAGACTACCTTTAAACAAGCCTATTATCCTATTGAAAAACCTGTCAAGAATTCGTACACTTTGAAAAATATGGTGGTGACCGGCCCAAATGCTTCCGGAAAAACAACCATTTTAAAAATGACATTGATCAATGTATTGTTGTCTCAACAATTTGGATGTGGATTTTATAAATCAGCCACCATTTGTCCCTACGATACCTTTGCTTGTTATATCAATATACCAGATACGTGTGGCCGTGATAGTTTATTTCAAGCAGAAGCCAGACGATGTAAAGAAATTGTAGAAGCAGATAAAACAAAACGGACGTTATGTATCTTTGATGAATTATTTTCTGGAACGAATCCAGAAGAAGCCATTGCCACGGGTAGCAGTATGCTTCGTTATTTGTTAAAGTATGATACCTTTGACTTTTTATTAACTACCCATTTCTTGGAATTATGTAAAGAAATGAAAGAAATACCCATGAAACAAATGATAGGCTATAAATTAAAACCAGGCATTTCTTTGATAAAAGGAGGAATACGTGTTTTAGAAGAAATGAATTTTCCATCATCGATCGTATCTCAAGCCAAACAATATGCGGATAAATAAATGAATTATAGTATTTTTTTACACTATGATTGTTTTTGCCATTCTAGGATTATTGATTGGATTATTATTCCTTTTTGTTCGTCAAAAGATTGGAGCTTTCGAGGCTAGATTGAATTTATTGACCGATACCGTTCAAACGATGGCGGGTTTAAACCGGTTTGAAGAGGTCGAGGAGGAAGACGAGGAAGACAAGGAAGACGAGGAAGACGAGGAAGACGAGGAGGAAGAAGACGAGGAAGAGGACGAAGAGGAGGAGGACGAAGAGGTAAAGACGGAATGGATTGAAAAGATAGAGAATGTAGTCCAAGAACCAGAGGTAATCGATTTATCATGGGAACCTGAAGTAAAAACAATTACATTGGAAAAAAGAATTGTATCGGATGATCATGTAGAGTATGAGAGTCTTTCTTTAAAGGAACTCAAGGATAAGGTAACGGAAGCAGGTGGTCCTAAATTAAGAACCAAAAAGGAACTCATTGAATTTTTAAAAAATAAAATCTAAGTTGGAACTATGAACAATATTCATTCTAATTTTCCAGCAAACATGGAAGATGGTCGTGTGTATACGAATTGGCAACCGACTGCTGTGATTAATGAACAATTACGACGAAAAGAAAATATTCAAACCAATTGGAATTACAGAGCCTATCTTCAATCCAATGCCATGTCCATCATGGAGTACAATAAAACGGAAGCTTGTGCACAAAGTGGTTGCCCAACGACCTATGGAAGAATACCAAAATATATAGAAGGTGATTTAAAACAAGATTATTTATCACGACAAGAGATGCAAAAGAAAACATATGGATTTCAAACACTATTATAAAACAACCTAAAAATTTTTATCCATTTTCTTTTATGGATAAACAATTAATACGGCAACAAATAAGAGATTGGGTCAAGTTAGAAGAAGAATCGGTTACGTTAAAACAACGCATGAAACAAATCAATCAAGCCAAAAAAGAAATTTCTGCTAAACTTCTTGTTGTCATGAAAGAGCATGACTTGGACGAATTTGATTTGAACCAAGAAGGAAAATTAGTACGACAAGTAAAAAAGACCAAACAATGTCTCAGCAAAAAAACATTACTCACTACATTAAGTCATTACTACAAAAGTGAAGCCGAAGCAAAAAAAACCACCGATTTCATTTTAAATGCACGTATTGAAAAATTAAGTGAAACTCTTTGTAAAAAATAAACGCTAACAGTATGGATTTTGTAAATCGTCTCGCATTAACTGTACTTTATTCCATCATAGCCATTGTAGTGATTACAAGTGTCATGTCCTTTTTTCTGGTAGAACCAGATGCTTACAATCGCTATTTATATTTTATTCTATTGCTTCTTTTGCTTCAACTCTTATTATAACCTTCGATAACGATTTGATTTATGATACAAGGCAATGTCTGATTGTGGATGTAACGTTTCTGCCATCATTCCGTGTACTTTCATAAAAGAAGGACGTTCACACAATACATTGTACAGTGGTTCACGCGAATAAGGTACCAGGGTTACGGTGGTTCCATTGACATACTCTTGTGCTTCTAAAAAAGTTTTCATTCCATTGATTTTATGGTTCTTACTGACATACGTATCTTTCGTAGGATAAGAACCAAACGCATAAGCAGATACTTTGACTAATTGTGAATCGGTATGAATGGTTTCTGTTACGGCAATAATATATTGTTTGAAAAGGGAATGCTTTCCAGGTATCAACTTTTGTATGGGTACGTATCCTTGATCTGTTTCAACCATGGAATCTTTTACAAAACAAATATCTGCATAAGGACCAGTGGGTCCAGTGGCACCGGTTGGTCCTGGAGGTATGGGGGTAGGTACATATGTCCAAATTGTAGTTTCACAAGCAAGTAGGTTTGTACCAGTTTCATCACTGGCAATACTTAGCCAATTTTTATTAGACATGCCTGTTTTTGACCATGAAATACCACTATCATAACTTGACCAAATATCATTTCCACTGGCACAAGCAAATATATTTTGTCCTAATTTATCCATCGTAATACTTCTCCAATTTTGAATCCTATTGGAATAATGCCATAATCCATCTCCATAACTTTTCCAAATATCTCCACCACTTACACAAGCCACAAAAAAATTACCTTCAGCATTGATGGCTACTTGACGCCAATTTTGATAAGGAATGCCACTCGAAAACCATGTATTGCCATATTTTATCCAAAGATCACCACCTTTGACACAAGCAATTGCGACGGATCCATCTTGATTCGTTGCAACACTTTGCCAATTTTGATTTATATTATCATAATTGGACCATGTAGTCCCGCCATTTGTACTATACCAAATAGCACCACCTGTAGAACTGGGATCAGTAGTGAGATTTGTAGCAGAGGCATAGATATTTGTTCCTGTCCAATCGGTTGCGATACTTGTCCATTTTCCGGTCATCATAGGAGTAATATTTGTCCAATCTTCTCCAGTATTTACACTTTTCCATAGTTCATTATTTGAACAAGCAAATAGAGTGGTACCACTAAAAGAAGAAGCAACGCACGTCCATAGTTGATTGGCAGTATTGATATTCATTGGATTTTTAGCGATAATATCGACCCATTTCCCTTCTGTATCTGGTGTCTTGATCCAAATATCAGCACCATACACTGCTGCTATCAAGACGGTACCATCATGGTTGGTCGCAACACATTGCCATGCTTTTTGGGCGATATTTATTTGTGAAACCGGTGTCCACATACTTTATATTTTCATTTTAAATCTTAAAAAATACCTCACCTCTATACTATGGAGTATGTTCATAAAATCTTATCTGAACCAGGATTTTTAGTTCAACACCATTTAGAATCATTCAATCAATTCTTAGATCGTATCCCCATCATTCTTCACAAAAAGAATCCCATTACCATCTTAAAGAAACAAACCGATCAAGGCAATTTTCAACACGAATGTAACATTTATGTAGGAGGAAAAGATGGAACAGAGATTGTCTTTGGCAATCCACTCTTTCATGAAAATGGTGTCCAAAAAATCATGTATCCAAACGATGCACGTCTTCGAAACATGACCTATGCCTTTAGCATTCATGCTAAAATTACCTTTACCTTTACCATTTTAGGACAAGAAATGCCATCGTATGAATTTACTACACCACTTGTCCTGTTAGGATATTTTCCCATTATGATTCAATCCAAACAGTGTGTTCTTTCCTCTGTACCGGCCGATGTCCGTTTCAACATGGGTGAATGTACCAGTGACCCAGGTGGCTACTTTATTATCGATGGGAGTGAAAAGGCTATTGTGTGTCAAGAAGGACGTGCCAACAATGCCATTGTAGTCATGAAAAACTTTTCTGATAAATATTATTACGGTGCCATTATCAAATCGGAGTCGGAAGATGAAACCAAATTAGCTCGTTCCACTACCGTCTACATGGTGACCAAAGAAGATCAAGATAAAATGTCTCTTCACCAAATTGTAGTCGAGTTACCCGACGTGCATCATCCCATTCCTCTTTTTATTGTCATGAGAGCCTTGGGTATCATTAGTGATAAACAAATCATTGATGTTTGTCTACAGGGAGATGATTCCTTGATTCCCTATTTTCATGAAAGTGTATGTGATGCAGGAAGCATTTACACACAAGCCATGGCTATTCAATTCATTGGTACCTTTACAAAATACCATTCGATTCATTATTCGCTCCGAATTTTATCGGAACTTTTTTTACCTCACATTGGTGAATTGAACTTTATTGACAAGGCCTACTTTTTAGGATACATGGTTAAAAAATTAGTACGGGTTGCCGCAGGGATTGATCGTCCTACCGATCGTGATTCCTACCGGTACAAACGCGTCGATACAACGGGTATTCTTCTAACGCATTTGTTTACTGATTTTTATTCCAAACAATTGAAGGATATGCAGAGGGTCATTGATCGTACCTACAACAAGAATGAAAAAGTATACGATGATCCAGAAGTCTTTCCTTCTTTGTTCCGTACCAATTATCGTGAATTTTTTGAAGAACGAATTGCAGAACGTGGTATCCTCAGCGGTTTCAAAGGACGATGGGGTGCTACCTCATACAGTCAAAAGGTAGGTGTGGCTCAAAAGTTAAACCGTCTCAGCTTTAATTCTTCCATTTCCCATCTTCGTAAGTGTGTTCTTCAAATTGACAAAAGTGCCAAAGTCACTGCGCCTCGTCTACTTCACACGTCTCAATGGGGCATGTACGATCCCGTGGATACACCCGATGGTGGTGACGTAGGAACCCATAAACATTTAGCCATTGCCTGTCGCATTACGGAAGGGTTTTCCAAACACGTCGTTTTTGATGAAATCGAACATTTACGTATCAAGCTGATCCCTCTGGAAACGTTTGCCAATATTCCACTCTACGTGAAATTATTTGTGAATGGTGAATGGCATGGCTGCGTGGAAGATCCACAACAAGCCGTTGCATTGCTCCGCATGAGTCGTCGTCACGGTAGGTTACCACTTTCTACCAGTATCAGTTGGAACATTGGAGAAAATATTTTATACATTTTTACGGATGCAGGACGATTGCAACGACCTCTTTTTTATGTAGAAGATGGACGAATGGTTGAACCAGATCCGTCTTTGACCTGGAGTGAACTCATTCAAGGAACCACCAAACGTCCCTGCATGATTGAATACTTGGATACGGAAGAATCCAACACGTCTCTCATTGCCTTTTCCAAAGAAGAAATTGGAAGACATACTCATGTAGAGATTCACTCTTCCTTACTACTTGGATTCATGGGGAATCAAATTATTTTTCCAGAACATTCCCCTTTACCTCGTAACTCGTTTTCTTGTGGACAATCGAAACAAGCCGTTTCCATGTACCATACCAATTATCAAAATCGTATGGATACCATGGGTGTTGTTCTCAACTATGGCCAAGAACCACTTATTCAAAGTAGTTTTCTTCCCAAGTTTAAAACGTTACCCTACGGTGTCAATGCAATCGTCGCCATCATGTGCTACACCGGATACAATACGGAAGATGCCATTTTATTCAATCGTGCTTCCTTGGAACGAGGCATGTTCAATACAAGTTATTTCAAGACGTACGAAATGCAAGAATCAGCCGGCGACTCTCCTATGGTGTTTGAAGGAGGAAGCAACACGGATGAGTTTGGATTAGCACCTCTTCAAACCAATGTGACCCCTGATACTGTACTCATGCGTATGGTCAGTGGAACACACGTCAAGAACATTTATCCTAAGAAAGATCAATTGGGACAAGTCGATCGTACCTTTATTACGGATCATGCACCCGGTCATCGTATGGCCAAGGTGCGCATTTGTCACACGCGAACACCTTCCATCGGTGATAAATTTGCATCGCGTGCTGGACAAAAGGGAACGTGTGGCTTAATCGTCCATGAAGAGGACATGCCATTTACTGCAGAAGGAATACGTCCGGATTTAATCATCAATCCTCACGCTTTACCTTCACGCATGACGTTGGGTCAACTGATTGAATCTGTCCTTGGTAAAATTGGATTGGAAAAGGGTGAAAAGGGGGACTGTACTGCCTTTAATACGGAGATTCACTACAAGGATGAATTGAATAAAATGGGATATCACAGCAGCGGTACAGAAGTTCTTTGCAATGGTATGACGGGAGACCTATTAGAAAGTGACATTTTCATCGGTCCTACCTACTACTTGCGATTAAAGCACATGGTAGAAGATAAAATCAACTTTCGTGAACGAGGACCCATGACGGCCTTGACACGCCAACCCGTACAAGGTCGGTCCAATGAGGGAGGGTTACGTATCGGCGAGATGGAACGCGATGGTGTCATTGCCAACGGCATGTCTTCCTTTGTACGTGAATCCATGATGACGCGTGGGGATGGAACCATGTTGGTCAATAGCACACGTAAACCCTATCGTATTTGTGTCGACAATCATTCTGGTTTGATTGCCGTGTACAATGAAGGGAAAGTACAAAGAAGTATCCTCGATAAAGATGCTTCCTATGAAGGTTCCTTCAGTGTCCTACAAGTACCTTATTCCTTCAAGTTATTACTACAAGAATTGGGTACCATGAATGTACAGATGCGGTTGATTACGGCCGATACGATCTCTCATTTTGAGACCATGCGTGGACGTACCGTATCCAAACCCGTCTTCTTTTCGTTATCCAATGAGATTTACTCCACAAAGGACAATCGACTCTATGTATCGACCGAAGCTTTTGTGGTTCAACATGGTCAATCCTTTGCCAATTGTTTTGATGAAACCAAAGTGTTTGAACACGCCGTACTCAATCCTACCATGTTCCCCTGTATTGAAAGTGATCGGGAAATGGAACAATTACGTGTCTCTGTACGCGACATTGTTCCTATGGCGTATGAGTCTATCTACCACAAAGAAAGGTGTTCCTTTGACATTTATCAAACAACGCCAGATAGTTTTGACACGACTCTCGATTACTATTGGTCCAAAATGAAAACCGGTATTTTTGTAAGAATCAAAAACAACAAGTTGTGTAACTTTATCTTGATGTACAATGTAAATTACACGAATGATTTTGATATCAAGAATTTTGATGAATTCATGGAATCATTACCTTCTAAAAAGAAGAAACAAACCAGTGATGACCGAACTACCTGGCACGCCACCAACTGTTTATTGCGTACCGAGAAAAAGAGTATGGACAAGGATCCCAATGAAGCCTATTTACCTCAATTTTATGACATGTTGGTAGAAACGTGTAGCCATCGTACGGTCCATGATTGCATGTTCTTCATGACACGTAAAGATTTCCCCCATTTACGTAAAGATTGGAAAGAATCGTTTGATTCCATTTATGGAGACGTGGATATGAAAGACACGTACAAAGGTAAACCATTCTTACCCGTGGTTGCTCAAAGTACTACCGTGAACCATGCCGACTTTCCCTTTCCTACAGGCGATGATTGGGAAGACATTTGCAAAGAGAAATTTTTTGCATCCTATCAAGGTGAATTAAAATGCAAGAATGATAGTACCAAGATTACCCCTTTACCATGGGACAAGAGAAAGGTAGAGTTTATCTGGAGAGGACAGGGTACTGGATGCGGGAATACACCAGAAACCAATCCTCGTATGAAATTAGATCAATTGACTCGAGAAGGTACCATTCCAGGATTAAATGCACGCATTACTCGATACACCGATCGTATCAAGGCAGTAAGAAAGGAAGATGGACTTCACGTAGAGTACAAGGGTAGTTCACCCGAAGAAAATCGCGTCTCCATGGAAGAACAGGCCATGTGCAAATTTATCATCAATGTAGAGGGTAACTCGGCCGCGTACCGTTTTGGTCCATTGTTCAAATTAGGATTTTGTATCTTGAATGTGGATTCCAAGTATACCTTGTGGTTTGAACCAATGATTCAAAAATCTCTTATTACAGACAAGGACATTTCTCGAGCTCATTGTATTCGCGTGAAACATGATTTGAGTGATTTGGGTGAAGTCATTCAATGGTGTAAAGACCATGATGACATTTGCAGACAAATTGCACAAAATGCAATGAAGTTTTATCATACCCATTTCACCAAAGACTTTATTTATGATTATGTAGCAGATTTGTGTAACTCGGCCGGTTCTTTGTTATCCTTGCAAAAGAACATGTATGAAATCGATTCAGTCAAAGTGAAATCATTACGACCAACCAAGACAAAATTAAACATTTTGGCATGTAAGGCCATGAAGGGTGAAGCCAATAAGACCATTATCTTAGTACCGTATCGCGATGATGGGAACCAAAATCGTGCAGAACAATTAGAAAAGTTTTTGAATCATTACAAGAATATTCCCATTTTAGTCATTGAACAAAGTAACGATGGAAAGAAATTTAATCGTGGTGCCTTACTCAACATTGGATACGATTATTGTTTGGAAAAGTTGCCAGGTATCACGACATTTGTACTACATGACGTGGACATTTTGATGACACAAGATATCATTCACAAGTATTATACGGAAGATGGACGAGGATTGATGCATTTAGGTAATTTGGTAAGTCCATCGAAGTATGATGGTGAATTCTTTTTGGGACGCGTATTGCGCGTATCCAAACAAGTATTTAAAGATATGAATGGGTTCCCCAATACCTTTTATGGATGGGGTGGAGAAGATGATGCCTTGGCCCATCGTATTGGATCGACGCCCGTCTATCGTCCTACAGAACCCAAAGAAGGAACAGAAATGGAAACCAAAAATGATATTTTTGAAACGAAAGATCCAGCATTGGTAGAAGGGTTTAAAAATGAACGGTTGATTGCAGACCAATTACAATGGAAAATAGATGGTGTGAATTCACTACAGTACACGTTGGTAGAAAATAAAACCTTGAATGAATGGTGTCATAAGTTGACGGTAGAATTGGCTCCTACCGCAGAATACAAGAAGAAAGAGGAAAAGCCAGAACCAATTGTAGAAAAAGAAATGGAAGAAGTTGAAATCATTGGAGGGACGGATACTTTGACCGTAAATAAAGAAAAAAGAATCGTGTTATAATATGGAATGGTTAAAGTCACTTCGTTTAGGGGGCTCAAAACGGACAAAACAAACCAAACAGACAAAACAAACTAAAAAAACAAAACGCACAAGACGTGCCGGCGGTCCTGAACCAGATCAAACCATTGGTGTGAAAACATCAAGTACCGGTACTTCTAAACCTCAACCTCAACCTAATTCTTACTTGTCTGCCGTTGTTCCATTCGCATTTCCAGGTCTTACTGCCGCAGCAATGTCTGCACAATTATTAAGAGACCAAAAACGAAAGGGTGGTAAAGTAAAAAAATTGAGTTTAAAGTAAAATACTCCTTTATAACAATGGATATTACAGTTACTCAGGTCTATTTGTCACGGACCAATCTTCTCGACATTTTAAAAGATCAAGGCTACAATGTTTCCAACTATGACCACTACAGTCTATCCATGGTGGGTAGCATGATGGATAACAAACGTCTCGATTTGCAATTAACTCATACTTCTGGAAAACAAGTCTTTGTCAAATATCATTTAGATACCAAATTAGTTATCCCTACTGTAACATGTTCCCTCTTTGATGAAGTCGACGGTGAACCTCCTATCCTCAAAAAGACCGACGACTTAATCATTATTGCTAAAACGGATCCCAATGATACCATGATCGCCGACATGAACAAATTATGGAATGATTCTTCCATTTATGTAAGTGTCATCAACATCAAACGTCTTCAATTCAACATCTTGAAGCATGTCATTGTACCCAAACACGTTTTACTCACCGAAGAAGAAAAAACAAAATTCTTTGAAAAATATCACATTCAATCCAATGCCGATTTACCAACGATTAGTCGTTACGATGCAGTTGCCCAGGTACTATGTATGCGTCCTGGTATGGTATGCTGCATTCACCGAAAAAGTAAAACGGCCGTCACTACTCTTTATTATCGCGTCTGTGTTTAACGCCATGATCCTACTTCTAAATGTTTAATGTACGAACGATTCAACATGGCAATTTTCTTTTTTTCTTCTAAAGGGGATCGATGATACACCGTAGTCATCACATCGGGGCCACATACCCATAAAATATTTTGTGGAGAAGTATTTTCTACATGGGGAAGACGACGTGCACATTCCTCCAAGGCATCTTTCAAAAAAGGATGATGTTTTGGAAACCCAAATGCATAATTTGCAATACGCATTGCATGCGATGGATGTTTTGATTCTTTTGGACCTAATAAATGTACAGGAATAATCTTTTCAACACATACCCATGGTTCTTTTGGTAAAGGTTGTTGAATGAGACAGTCACAATCTAAATAAACACCTCCATATTCATAAATGTAGAGAAGTCTCGCAATATCTGCCTTGATCACCCAATGTGGAATAGAATCCCATTGTCGTTGAATGTCTGGAAAGAGGGGGAGAAGCGGTTCAATGTCTTTTGGTCCAAGTAACTGATGGGGTAAATACTTTGCATTATGTTGAAACACTTTTTCGTTAGGAAGACGTGTTTCATTTGGGTTCATATTCCATAGATACATAGTGTGATATACTATTTTAGCGTACTCTTGTTTTACGCATTTTGTTTGGCTTTCTTTTTTTTGTGTTGTTTCTTTTACCACCAGAATGACCTTGTATCAAGGTTAAAATAATACCTATATCTGCCTTTTTAAAAGGTTTTCTTGTATAAGGTGATATCAAATTAACTTTATCCGGTGTTTTTTTATAAAATTCAATGATATCCTCAAAATTATAACATCTTCCATCCGATAGCTTTACACATTTACCTTGAACTAATGGGTCTTTACTTATACCACTCTCGGTTTCTCCAAGACAATCCTTTTCTATATCAGGAACAGTAATTGGAACGGGTACAAATGGTTGACTCCATTGTGCACGATTCTTTCTTACCATGTTTTCCAGAGAAAATTTTAAATATTGTCTTTCCTTCTGCAACTCGTGTATCCATTCCGCCATCTTTGTCCATGCACGTTTTTCTTCTTTGGTAAAGTTTGATTTTACTTTGAGAAGATCCATTTCTCGATTTAAGTAATTCTTTGCTAATGTTAATATTTTATAATCTTCTGCAAATGTTTCCATTTCAAAAATAACGTGAGGATTATTACCAAACTGTTTGATTATTTCATCTAATCTGTTAGAAAACTTACGACCCTCATCTATTTCAGGAGATGTTAATTTTATACCTGGAGCGTTTCGTTTTGCTTTTTCTACCACTTCAAACTTCGTAATGAGAGGGTTTGGTGCATCTGTTCTTGGTTCTGTACGTGTTCTTTCTCTTTCTGCAATGGCTCTTCCTCGTTCTCTTTCTTCCGTTGCCTGACGCATCCGTT
>Ga0208502_1000025_pt1 | contig 21011 bp, 15 predicted proteins | sample CryBogCBE18Jul07_FD_184579 | JGI IMG/M metagenome (GOLD analysis project Ga0208502, IMG submission 184579) | Freshwater microbial communities from Crystal Bog, Wisconsin, USA - CBE18Jul07 (SPAdes) | ecosystem: Environmental > Aquatic > Freshwater > Lake | place: Crystal Bog, Wisconsin, USA... | reverse complement strand
CAACTCGAAGGAAAACGCAAAGGCTCTGTGGGCTTTGCACTAACCGCCCTACAGCGCCGCCTGGCATCCAGCCCCGAAGCCATCTTCCAATCACTCAAGCGCCGCCGTGAGCGCCTCGAAAGTCGTTTGCGTGAAGAGCGCATAGGTGCCCGAGGCCATGCCGTCCTCGCCAAAACACTATTCACCGACTTCGCTGATGTCCCCGAGGATGATGACGACCTCACAGCCGCAGAGCAGGAGAACCTCGAAGAAACACTGGTAGACCAGGCTTCTGCATCAAATAGCATCGCCGAACTTGAAGGCGAGATCTTCATGCTGCAGTCCCTCGAACAGCAAGCCCGTGCGTTGGTCGCCTCCGGCAAGGATCGCAAGTGGGATGAACTCTCAAGAATCCTTCAAAACGAACCACAGATTCATGATTCGAGCGGGCGTATGCGCAAGATCATCATCTTTAGCGAGCACCGCGACACACTGAATTACCTGCAAGAGAAAATCGCTGGTGTGCTCGGAAATCATAATGCCATTGTCGTCATCCACGGTGGCGTACATCGCGATGACCGGCGCAAAGCTCAGGCTTTATTCCGCTCAGACCCCGACATCAGAGTTCTGGTGGCTACTGATGCCGCCGGTGAAGGCATCAATCTCCAGAATGCCAACTTGATGGTGAATTACGATCTGCCGTGGAACCCAAATAGACTGGAACAACGATTCGGGCGTATTCATCGTATTGGCCAGCAGGAGGTGTGCCACCTCTGGAACTTAGTCGCCAAGGAAACCCGTGAGGGCGATGTTTACTCGCGCTTGCTTGAAAAGCTCGAAGTCGTCAGTGACGCGTTACATGGGCAGGTGTTCAACGTCCTCGGTGAGGTTTTCGAAGGGAATAGCCTGAAAGACCTGCTGGTAGAAGCCATCCGCTACGGCGACCAGCCGGAGGTGCGCGCCCGCCTCAACCAGACCATCGACAACGTCCTCGACCGCGAACACCTGATGACCATCCTTGGTCGCGACGCGCTAGCTCAGGAAAGTCTGAGCCCGGAACGACTGTTTGCGGTCAAGGAGGAAATGGAAAAAGCCGAGGCCCGGCGGCTTCAACCCTATTTCGTCCGATCATTCTTCATGAAGGGTTTTGAGTCCATCGGCGGGTCGATTTACCCACGTGAGTCTGACCGGTTTGAAATCACGCATGTGCCGGCTGAATTACGCGAACGTGACCGGCTTATCACCGGACGTAACCGGCGAGATTTAGCTCCTGTCCTCAAACGTTATGAACGCGTTTGCTTCACCAAGGGCGCCGTGCGACCAACCGACAGACCGGGGCTCGCCTTCGCCAGCATGGTCCATCCAGGCCATCCACTGATGCTCGCGCTCAGCGATGTGCTGCTTGAACAGCACGCCAATTTGCTCCGCCAAGGTACTTGCTTGGTGGACCCTGTCGACGATGGCGAGCAGGTTTCCATGCTCTTCCTGCTGACACACGAAGTGAAGTCAGGCAATGGTCAAGTCATTTCGAAGCGCCTGCAGTTTGTCCGCGTTCTTCCCGATGGGAGCGCCACGTTTGCAGGTTGGGCACCGCATTTAGACCTTGAGCCCGTACCGGCGTCCGACCGGCCGCTATTGGCTCAAACCCTCGCCGCACCATGGCTGAACGCTGGTTTAGAACATCGCGCACTTGCGTTGGCCGCTCAATCCTTAGTGCCTGAGCATTTCAACGAGATTGCTTCACGCCGTATCGCCCATGTGGACAAGACGCTGGCCGCAGTGCATGAGCGCCTGACCAAAGAAATTGACTACTGGTCCGATCGGTTTATCAAGCTCAGTGACGACAAGGCCTCCGGCAAAGACATTCGGCTAAACCTTGAGAATGTCCGCCGTACGCTTAGTGATCTTGAGAGCCGGCTTGAGAGCCGCAAGCGGGAGCTTCAGTCGATGCGCCATGTTACCTCCGCCACCCCAGTAGTGCTCAGCGGTGCGCTGGTCATCCCTCTAGGCTTGCTGCGCAGTCTGCGGGGTGACAGCGTGCCCGGGGCAGAGAGTGGCGGCGCGCTGTTCGCAGCTGACGCTGAGGCGCGTTCGCGAATCGAACAACTGGCAATGAATGCCGTAAGGCAGGCCGAAGAAGCCCGCGGTTGTCGCGTGGTCGACGTCTCCGCTCAGAAATGCGGATGGGACATCACCTCTTATGCCCCCGCCCAGGATGGCCGGTTGCCAGAATCCCGCCACATCGAGGTCAAAGGCCGTGTCAAAGGCGCGACAACCGTCACGGTGACGAAGAACGAGATCTTCGAAAGCTGGAACCAAGGCAACAAGTACCACTTGGCCATCGTCCTCGTCGGTGAAGACAACGCCATCGATGGCCCGCATTACGTACCGCATCCTTTCAAAGAAGAACCAGGCTGGGGGGTGTCTTCGGTCAATTACGACCTCAAAGCATTGCTCGCCCGCGCTCAAGGACCACACTCATGATGGACCACCCTGTTTATTCCCCGCGCAAGCTCATCGAAGTCGCCCTGCCGCTGGACGCGATCAATGCGGCTTGTGCGCGGGAGAAGTCCATCCGGCATGGGCATCCTTCTACGCTGCATCTGTGGTGGGCGCGTCGTCCGCTGGCGGCGGCGCGAGCGGTCATCTTTGCGCAGTTGGTCAATGATCCCGGCTACCAGCAGGGCGGCGGGTTCAAATACGGGAAGAACAAGAAGGACGCCGCCATCGAGCGGAAGCGGCTGTTCAAAATCATCGAGGACCTCGTGCTGTGGGAGAACACCACCAACGAGGAAGTGCTGGAGCGCGCCCGCGCCGAGATTCGCCGCTCGTGGCGGGAGGTGTGCGAGCTGAACAAGGACCACCCTCAGGCCGCCGAACTGTTCAATCCCGACAAGCTGCCCGCCCTGCACGATCCCTTTGCCGGTGGCGGAGCCATCCCGCTGGAGGCGCAGCGGCTGGGGTTGGAGGCTTACGCCAGTGACCTCAACCCCGTGGCCGTGCTCATCAACAAGGCCATGATCGAGATCCCGCCCAAGTTCGCGGGTAGGCCGCCGGTCAGCCTTCTGCAAAGCCGCCAAGGCGCCAAGAAGAAGGAACTGGATTTACCACGGGAATGGCCCGGTGCCACCGGTCTGGCGGAAGACGTGCGCTACTACGGCGCTTGGATGCGCGAGGAAGCGCAGAAGCGCATCGGCCACCTTTATCCGCCGGTGGAAATCACGGCGGAGATGGCGAAGGAACGGCCCGATCTCAAACCGCTCGTCGGCCAGAAGCTCACCGTCATCGCTTGGCTCTGGGCGCGGACGGTCAGGAGTCCCAATCCGGCGTTCTCGCATGTGGATGTGCCGTTGGCCTCCAGCTTTGTTCTTTCCTCCAAAAAGGCGGGCAAGGAAGCATATGTAGAGCCTGTGATCAATGGGGACAGTTATCGATTTAGGATAAGACTGGGCATTCCGACACCCCAAGCAAAAGCCGGAACCAAAGCAGATGGCCGAGGCTCTTCGTTTCGATGCCTAGTTTCGGATGTCGCTGTGGGTGGCGACTACATCAAAGCCGAAGGTCAAGCAGGGCGAATGGGATCAAGAATGATGGCTATCGTAGTCGATGGTCCGAAAGGTCGTCTTTATTTATCTCCGAATGATCTGCACACAACCACAGCGGCAAATGCGAAGGTGGAGTGGGCTCCAAATTTAACCATTTCGGGAAGCACCCAATATCTAGGAATAAAGCCGTATGGCATGACTGAGTTCGCGAATATCTTTAGTGATCGGCAGACCGCCGCACTCACAGTCTTCGCTGACTTGGTTGCGGATGCTCGTGAAAAGATACTGCGCGATATGGCTTTGAATGATTCCACGGACGACGGCGTATCGTTAGAGTCGGGAGGTTCTTCTGTCACGGCTTACGCTGATGCGCTGGCGACCTTCCTTGGACTTTCCGTCGGCAGATTGGCGAATCGCTCATCAACACTGAACTTTTGGGACACAGACGGCGAGAACGTTCAGCAAGTCTTCGCTCGCCAAGCATTGTCAATGACTTGGGATTACACAGAAGGAAACCCGTTTAGTTCTTCAACGGGGAACTACTTGGGGCAGTTGGATTATCTCTGCCGAGCAATATTGACGCTGCCAGCAAGCGGTTCCGGAAATGCTGTGCAAGCGGACGCGCAGAGGCAGAGTGTTTCAGAGGGAAAGGTCATTTCAACTGACCCGCCCTATTTTGATAACGTGCCGTATGCAGATTTGGCGGATTTCTTCTACGTATGGTTGCGTCGCTCTCTAAAGAGCACTCTTCCTGGGCTTTTCTCCACGCTAGCCACTCCAAAAGCAGAAGAGTTGGTCGCGTTCGCTTACAGGCACAAAGATAAACAGGCGGCGAGCGAGTTCTTTATGAGTGGGATGTCGTCAGCGATGGAGAGTTTGGCGGAGCAAGCCCACTGTGCTTTCCCTGTTTCCATCTATTATGCATTCCGGGCGTCAGAAACTGAGAGCAGTGGCACAACGTCGACAGGCTGGGAGACATTCCTCGACGCAGTATTTCGCTCTGGATTCTCCACGAGCGGCACATGGCCACTCCGGACTGAGTACACCGGCAACCTTAAAACCAAACGCAACGCCCTCGCCTCCAGCATCGTCCTCGTCTGCCGCAAACGGCCGATCGACGCCCCCTCCATTTCCCGACGCGAGTTTATTCGCGAGTTGAACGGCGTGCTGCCCGAAGCGCTCGACGAGATGACCAAAGGTTCCGGCGGCGAGCGTTCACCCGTGGCTCCGGTGGACCTTTCGCAGGCCATTATCGGGCCAGGCATGGCGGTCTTTTCCAAATACACCTCCGTGCTGGAGGCCGACGGCATGCCCATGAGCGTGCGCACCGCCCTGCAGCTCATTAACCGCTTCCTCGCCGAGGACGATTTCGACGCTGATACGCAATTCTGCCTACACTGGTTTGAGCAACATGGCTGGATTGAGGGTCCATTCGGAGATGCCAACACACTCGCTCAGTCGAAGGGCACAAGTGTGGACGGAATACGAGACGCTGGCGTTATTCAAAGCGGTGGCGGCAAAGTTCGATTGCTTAAGTGGGTAGAGTATCCAAGCGATTGGGATCCCCGTGCCGACGTTCGCATGCCCGTCTGGGAGGCCCTGCACCAGCTCATCCGCGCCCTGAAACAAGGTGGCGAATCGGCCTCGGGCGCGCTCCTAGCCGCCCTCGGCGGCAAAGCAGAAGCCGTGCGGCAGCTCGCTTACCGTCTCTACACCCTCTGCGAACGCCTCGGCCAAGCCGAAGATGCCCGCGCCTACAACGAACTCATCACGAGCTGGACCGGCATCGAGACGGCTGCAACCTCCGTAGCAGTACCTGCGTCTCGGCAGGGAACGCTCTTCACAGAATAACGAGATTATCACTATGAGCTTGCAACCATGGCGTGAAGTCATTGTTCCGCATTCTGACGTGCTAAACGGCACGTTCCAACAATCCGAATTTGCCGCCGACTTAACCGCTGTACGTACGGGAAAAGCGACGCTGGAATACGGGGATGCAAAGTCCTTTTATGAGAGGACGTTCATTACCGAAGGTATGGGCAAGCTGCTCACTCAAGTAGCGCAGCGGCTCAATGGTAAGGGTGGCGAACCGGTCATCCAATTGCAGACGTCCTTCGGCGGCGGCAAGACCCACACCATGCTTGCCGTGTATCACTTGGCTAGCCGCCAATGCGCACTGGGCGATCTGGCCGGTATCCCCGCACTTCTGGACCGGGCCGGAGTCATGGACGTGCCGACGGCCAAAGTGGCCGTGCTGGATGGTACGGCACATGCCCCCGGTCAGGCATGGAAGCATGGCAAGCAGACGACCCGTACCCTGTGGGGTGAGATGGCATGGCAGTTAGGTGGAGCAGAAAGTTTTGCGCTCGTACAACAAGCGGACGCGAACGGCACCTCCCCAGGCAAGGACGTGCTGTGCACCCTCCTGGCCCAGTGTGCGCCCTGCGTGGTGTTACTGGACGAGCTAGTGGTGTATTTCCGGCAATTTGTGGAGAGTCAGGCGCTGAGCGGCGGCACCTACGACAGCAACTTGTCATTCATTCAATCGCTGACTGAGGCGGCCAAGCTAGTGCCGAACGTGGTCGTCTTGGCCTCTTTGCCGGAGTCGAACAGTCAGGCCGGGGGGCCGCGTGGTGTAGCAGCACTGCAGTCGCTGGAGGCGGTATTCAATCGCGTACAGGCGCTTTGGAAGACGGTTGCCCCGGAGGAAGCCTTTGAGATCGTTCGGCGACGTTTGTTTGAGTCTATTCGGGACGGCAAGGCACGGGACTTGGTTTGCCGAGCCTTCGCAGATGCCTACGTGGCTGAGGGCGCTAAGGTGCCACAGGAAACGCAGGAAGCCCGTTACTTTGACCGGATGGTGCAGAGTTACCCCATCCACCCCGAGATGTTCACCCGGCTTTACGAAGAGTGGACGACGATCGACGGGTTCCAGCGCACCCGTGGTGTGCTGAAGTTGATGGCCAAGGTCATCTACCGACTCTGGCAGGACAACAACAAAGACCTAATGATTATGCCCGGCAGTCTGCCGCTGTACGACGGTAGTGCGCGCAATGAACTGGTCTACTACCTCGGACCAGGCTGGGATCCGGTGATTGACCGTGACATAGACGGCGAGCGTTCGGAGACCACCGTACTTGAGATGAAGGAAACGCGCTTCGGCTCGGTGCAGGCTGCAAGGCGGGTTGCCCGCACGGTATTTCTGGGTAGTGCTCCCTCATCCGTGACCACCCGTCCTGGGATACGTGGCGTTGACCGATCGCGTGTGCTGTTGGGTTGTCTCCAGCCGGGACAAACGTCGTCGCTGTACTCCGATGCGTTAAACCGGTTGGCCGATCAGTTGCATTACCTGAGTTCGTCCGGTGATAAGGCGCAGGAATCGACGCGCTTTTGGTTTGATACCCGTGCCAACCTACGGCGTGAAATGGAAGAGCGCAAGAAACGGTTTGAAGATAGCGTCGTGCGCGGACGCATGGCCGATATTCTTAAGCGCATGACCAGCAATGCGGCTTTCTTCGATGGAACGCATATCTTCACCCCGCATAATGACGTGCCGGATGACAGTGCGCTGCGATTGATAGTGCTGCCGCCAGATCAGTTTTACTCGCGTGAAGAACCAAGATTGGCATTCGACGGCGCGGTCGCACACGTCAGGAATCATGGCACAGCCCCCCGCTACCGAGGTAACCGTTTGCTGTTTCTCGCAGCGGATCATGGTGCCCTCGCGCGCCTGCGTGATTGCATCCGGGTTGCATTGGCGTGGAACTCTATCGTTGAAGATGTCTCCTCAATGCGGTTGACGCTCGACAACCTCCAAACACAGCAGGCGAAAACGGAACTGACAGGCGCAGAAGAGGTGTTACCGCGTGTCGCACGGGAGTGCTACAAGTGGTTGCTCTGCCCAAGCCAAGAAACACCAACGGCGACCAAGGCGATAGTTGAAGTATTTTCGCTCAATACCGGTGGCGGCACGTTGGGGCAGGAAGTTGAACGTGTTTGTGTCGACAATGTACTAGTGGTTACAACATGGTCGCCAATCCACCTTCGTGAGGAGCTAAAAAAACTCTATTGGAAGGCGGACAAGCCAGCCGCTGGCGGCATGGCTTTTTGGGAAGACACCCTACGTTACCTGTACTTGCCACGCTTAAAAAACCGACAAGTGTTGGAACAGGCGATTATCAAGGGAGCAGGAAGTCGCGACTTCTTTGGTACAGCCTACGGGCAGCATGAGAACAAGCTCGACGGGTTCAAGTTCGGCGACGCGAATGTGCAGTTAGACGACACACTACTGTTGATTGAGCCCGAAGCCGCGAAGGCCTATGAGGCCGCGATTCCGCGTGTCATTCCTCCAACCCCAATACCACCAGGGACAGAACCAGTTCCACCACGGCCAGGTGCAACATCACCCATAACGGCGCCGGGTGTATCAACACCTCCCAGCCCTGCACCAACGCCTAAGCCGCGCGCATTCCACGGCAAAGTTGCCATCAATGCAGCTACTGCAAAAATGCGTTTAGTTCAGGTGGCAGAAGAAATCATCGCCGTGCTAACTGCCGACCCCAATGCCGAGGTCAAGGTCTCACTCGAGATCGAAGTGACGTTCCCCGCCGGTGCATCTGATCAAACTAAGCGGGCCATCACAGAGAATTCAGAGGTTCTTGGATTCAAGAATGCAGATTGGGAATAGGCAAGGCGAAGTTTGACGCCGACCAGTACGACCTTTGAGTATTTTTAGGATTTCGAGTTGTAGGTGTTGCCTATGAAGTTCCATCTGCTACTTGGAGCCGGATTCACCAAAAATTGGGGTGGGTGGCTCGCAAAAGAGGTGTTCGAATATTTGCTCGGTTCCCCAGAAGTTATAGCCGATGACACATTGAGAAAAAGCCTTTGGGCAGCGCAGTTGAACGGGAAGGGTTTTGAGGACGCGCTAGCGTTTCTGGAGAATTCGGTAGAAAGATTTACTGCTGGATATGATGACCCTACCATCAGGCTTCACGGCGCAATCCGAGCCATGTTTGCGAACATGAATGCGGCACTCGAGGGAGTGCGATGGGAATTTCAGCCCGATAGATCGCGATCTATTACGGATTTTTTAGCACGGTTCGATACTATTTTTACACTGAATCAAGACACGCTCTTGGAGCATCACTATTGGAAGCAAGTCAAGACTAGCGCTGGCCTTCGATGGCGGGATTTGGAAATGCCAGGAATGCGACGGGTGCCTTTGGCAGAGTCCGGCGACGTCAGTTCTTTTGCGAAGGCGAACTGGATTCCTTTCAGCTCTGATCGTTTCGAATTCTCAAACGGCGTCCAGCACTTAGTTAAATTACACGGATCATCAAACTGGTTTCGTGAGGAAGGCAGTCCGATGTTGGTTATCGGTGGTGCGAAAGAGCGCGAGATATCACAGACGCCATTGCTCGCATGGTACGCCGTGGAATTTGCTCGGCGCTTAAAAGAATATCCCTCGAAATTAATGATTATCGGCTACGGATTTGGTGATGAGCATATCAACAGGGTCATACGAGACGCCGTTCAAGCGGGGCTCAAACTTTTCGTAATCGCACCGGAAGGCTCGGACGTTGTCCATTGCAATAACGTCACACGCCAGCGCCAAAATATTATCGTTGAAAAAATAGATGAAAGGATGATCCTAGAGGGATTGATAGGCGCATCCAGGCGATCGCTGAGCGAAATCTTTGGTGGTGACCTGGCAGAGCATTCGAAGGTAATGAGATTTTTCTCGAATTGAGCCAAGACTTAGCAGTGCTATCAGGGGGCGCGCCTTGGCTAAGTTAGCGAACGTGATTCGGTAGTCAGATCACCAAGCACCTGCGCGCTTGCTTAAATTGCCAAGCACAATACGCCGTTCATGAATCAGGTCATCAACATACCCTGCCCAGAACTGAAGCAGCTCCCGCCGCTGATCGGCGTACTCGGCGCGGTTGTATACACCACGGACTCCGCCGATCGCATGATTGAGCGCCTTCTCGATCACATCCGAATTGAACCCCACCTCGTGCAACCGAGTTGAGCCGGTGCGCCGGAGGTCGTGGATCGTGAACGGATCGATCGGGCAGTTGATGCCATCGAGCGCCTTGTTGAGGGCATTGTGGGCGAAGGGCTTCTCGGGGCCACTACGGCCTGGCAAGACCCACTCGGACGTTCCGGCAAGGCTCTGAAGTTCCTTCAGCAGTTCAATGGCGTGGGTCGAGAGATACACAACGTGCGGCTTGCAAGTCTTAGAATTCGCTTCGGGCACCGTCCACTCGGCGGCGTCGAAGTCGATGTCAGCCCATCGCGCCTTGAGTAGCTCGGACTTGCGGGCCAGGGTCAGCAGTAGCAGATGCAGCGCGAGTTTGAACTGACGCCGTATACCCGACCCGTACAACGTGGTTAGGTAAGTCCGGATTTCGTCCGGTGAGAGCGCCCGCGTGCGGGGCCGAGACTTGGTAATAAACCGGACCGGCAGGGCTGTCGCAGGGTTCACCTCGGCAACTTGGCAGACGATGGCGTAGTCCCACAGTCGCTTGCAGAGGTTGCGGATATCGGCCGCTGCAGCCGGAAACCCATGGTCACGTTTCTCGAAGACCAATTTCTGGACCTCGGCGGCGGTCACTGCGCACACACGGCGTTCGCCGAGACGGGGGTAGATCACTTTGTCGAGGTAGCGGCGGAGGGTCGTGGTGTCCTTCCGGTCACGGGCGATTACTTCCTTGAAGTACCGCTCACCGAACTCGCGGACCGTCGTTTCCTCCGCCAAGGCCGCCTTACGGAGCTGTTTCATGCGCGCTGGAGAGGTACCCTTCGCCACCTGCCCGGCGGCCTCGTCACGGCGCTGGCGGGCTTCCTTGAGGCTTACCGCCGGGTATTTGCCCAAAGCGATCTTTTCCAGGCGACCACCGACCCTGTACCGGTAGCGCCAGGCCATCCCTCCCGTCGGATAGACCTCCACCGACAGGCCGCGACCGTCGGTGACGCTGTAACGCTTTTCGCGAGGTTTTAGCGCCTTCAGGGCTGCATCGGTGAGTGCCATGGTCGCTCCGTGTGTCCACCGTGACTGGATCTGTGTGTCCACATCCGAATGTGGGCACCCATGTGGACACACGAACAGCCGGCTGCCATCGGCACCACCCGGACATCTTAGGCGACGTAAATTGCGGTTTCAACAGAGAAAATTGTATTTCTCTGGAAGCGACCGGAAGCCAATAAACCTAAGGTTACTTTCCGATGCAGAAGGTCATAATCCAGAAAATAATCAGCAATTTCCGATATTTAGCGCTCTGCCATGCGTAGTGTGGACACACATGTGGACACGTTTAGTTAGTGTTCAACGCTTGGCATCAAGATGATTAGTGCACCCTAGTAAGCGCCGCCGATGAGATTACTTTCGCGAATTCCCGACTCGCCAAGGTTCCCCCGGCTCTATTCGCATGCACCTGTACCAAACATCTTTTGTGTTTGCCGGTTTGCGGTACATGCACGCAGCATACGTGGTGAAGGCTGTCTCGGGCCAGAACCCATCGGTTCCTCGCACATCCAGCGGCCAGCCTTCAACAAGCCATCGCGCAGCTCCTAAGCCAAAGTGCGGGACCTCACGCCTCATATAAATTTTCCACGTTAAGTTCGTTTCTGGCCACGAATCAGCGCAGCCATCGTCCCAGCACCCCAATGGTCCCTCGACTCCCCACTGCCCGTAATGGTCGTACGTCCGATCTTTCGACCCGGTGCCGGCATCAGGGCCCAATCTGAACCCGTAGCCGAATCCCGCTGGACGTGGGTTGTCTGCGGCCGGCGTACAGTTTGCCCAGTTGTGATCCGCTCCGATGACGCAAAATCCAGCTGTCTGATATCCCGCTACTGTGACGGGCTCCGTGGGGAATGGTGCGAAACCAGCCCACCACAGGACTACTAAAGAACTCACCAGCAAAAGTGGCGGAGCAGCGACCAAGACCCATCGAACATCACGCATCGTCAATCCTTATTCTGTGCGTATTCCACGTGATGGTGAACGGGGTTTCCACGGGAACGTGAACGGGGATTCCAGGGCATGGTGAACACGATTCCACGGGAACGTGAACACTTGGCCGGGTGTCGGTGGAATGCTGTTCACGATCGCGTGGAACGGTGTTCACGATCGTGGCGGCGGGAGGATGGCGGCTGGAGATGAGCTGACGGCGGCGGCATACGCTGGGGATTTGGCCCAGGAGCGATGCCGATGCCGAACGCGAGGATCTCCATGTCGAAGCTGAAGCAGATCATCCAGCTGCAGTCGAGCAATCTGAGCGTCCGGGAGCTGTCCCGGGCGCTGTCGATGTCGGTGGGTGCGGTATCGAAGTACCTGGCGATGGTGCGGGCGGCGGGCCTGACGTGGGATGCGGCCCAGGACCTGGACGAGACGGCGCTGGAGCGCCGGATCTTCGGGGAGCCGGCGCCGGCGGCGCCGGGTCGGTTCGCGCCGGTGGACTGCGCGTGGGTGCACGGTGAGCTGAAGCGGCACCGGCACGTGACGCTGCAGCTGTTGTGGGAGGAGTACCGCGCGCGGCACGGCGAGCAGGCGTACCGGTACAGCGCGTTCTGCGAGCATTACCGGGCGTGGGGGAAGCGCCTGAAGCGCTCGATGCGCCAGCGCCACTATGCCGGCGAGAAGCTGTTCATCGACTACGCGGGCCCGACCGTGCCGGTGTATGGGATGCGGGGCGACGAGGCGTACCGGGCCCACATCTTCGTCTGCGCGCTGGGCGCGAGCGGCTACGCGTACGCCGAGGCGACGCGGACCGAGACGCTGCCGGACTGGCTGGGCGCGCACGTCCGGGCGCTGGGGTATTACGGCGCGGCGCCTTCGATCCTGGTGCCGGACAACCCGCGGGTCGGGGTGACCAAGGCGGATCGCTACGAGCCGGTGCTGCAGCGCTCGTACGAGGAGCTGGCCGCGCACTACGGTGCCGTCGTGATCCCGGCGCGACCCTACAAGCCGAAGGACAAGGCGAAGGCGGAGCTGACGGTGCAGATCGTCGAGCGCTGGATCCTGGCCAAGCTGCGCCACCAGCGGTTCTTTAGCCTGGATGAGCTGAACGGCGCGATCCGGCCGCTGCTCACCGAGCTCAACGACCGACCGTTCCAGAAGCTGCCCGGCAGCCGTCGCAGCGTCTACGAGGCGCTGGACCGACCGGCAATGAGGCCGCTGCCGGCGACGCCGTACGTCTATGCCGAGTGGAAGGAGGTGCGCGTCGCGTTCGACTACCACGTCGACGTCGATGAGCATTACTACAGCGTGCCGCACGCTCTGGTCGGGTACGAGGTCTGGGCGCGTTACAGCGCGACGACGGTCGAGGTGCTGCACCGCGGCCAGCGCGTCGCGAGCCACGTCCGCTCGTACCAGAAGGGCAAGCACACGACCGATCCGGCGCATATGCCCAAGTCGCACCGGGCGCACTCGGAATGGACGCCGAAGCGCCTGATCGACTGGGGCCTGTCGATCGGCCCCGCAACCGGCGCCGTCGTCGAACATCTGCTCGTCACCAAGCCACATCCCGAACAAGGCTACCGGGCGTGCCTGGGGCTGCTCGCGCTCGCCCGCGAGTACGGCGACGACCGGCTCGAGGCCGCAAGCCGCCTCGCGGTCGAGCTCAGGCGCCCGACCCGCGGCACCGTCAAATCCATCTTGCAGACCGGGCGCGACCGACGCCGGGTGGAGCAGGCCGAGCTCGATCTGCCCACCCACGGCAACGTCCGCGGGCCGGGCTACTACCACTGAGGAGACACGATGCTGATGCACAACACGTTGGATACCCTGCGGGGCCTCAAGCTCCACGGCCTGGCCGCGGCGCTCGAGGAGCAGCAGGCGACGCCGCAGACCCATGCCCTGTCGTTCGAGGACCGGCTGTCGTTGCTGGTCGACCGCGAACGGCTCTACCGCGACAACCTGCGCAAGACCCGGCTGCTGCAGCAGGCGCACCTCAAGGTCGTGCAGGCCTGCCTCGAGGACGTCGATTACAAAGCCGCCCGCGGCCTCGACAAGCGCCAGATCGCGGCTCTCGCCGCGTGCGACTGGGTGCGTCGGAGCCAGAACGTGCTGATCACGGGGCCGACCGGCTCCGGCAAGACCTGGCTCGCCTGCGCGCTCGCGCAGCAGGCCTGCAGGCTCGGACTGCCGGCGCTGTACTGGCGCGTGCCGAGGCTGTTCGAAGAGATCCGCGTCGCGCACGGCGACGGCAGCTACATGCGGCTGCTGAAGCGGATCCAGAAGGCCTCGATCCTGATCCTCGACGACTGGGGGCTGACCGCGCTGACGAGCCAGGACCGGGCCGACCTGCTCGAGATCCTCGACGACCGTGTCCACGCGCGTTCGACGATCCTCGTGAGCCAGCTGCCCGTCGATACCTGGCACGCGTACCTCGGCGAGCCGACGCTCGCGGACGCGATCCTCGATCGGCTTGTGCATCACAGCCATCGGATCCCGCTGCAGATGAACGGCGACTCCATGCGCAAGAAGATCCCGAATGGACCGGCATAAGAGCCTTCTGCCGCCTGCGGCGGCAGACCGCGGCTCACCTCGGACGAGGATGAAACACCGGACCGAGAGATCAGAAACCTTGACGGATCGTGAACACCTGACGTAGAAACAAACAGTCCAGCAGCCAGCTCCACGCACCGTTCACGATCGCGTGGAAACCGCGTTCACGATCGCTGGAATACGCATTCTGTGCATTATGGACTGCATCATGCGCGCCACAGACATGTCCGCATAATGATCATGCTCTGTGACGAGCCTCTCGAATGTAGACCATCGCATCCACTTCGGCTTCCCGCCGATGTCGTTGAGAATCCCTGGGGGCCATCCGAGCTTCGCTCGCACCTTACCGGCCCGCCGGCATGCTCGATCAGACGGCGACTCTCGGGAACTTGCGTAAGCCAAATCGTAACAGTGGCGACACGCAAAGACCCCACCGCCGTAAAGGATCGCAACTCGTCGGTTACATCGAACTGCCGGACATAGGAACCAGACCCGACTCCCGCCGAAATTGCAGGGAGTTCGAGCCAAACGGATCGGGTAGTTCTGGGTAACCCAGTTCTCGCCGTCTGACCGCTGCCGGTAGGTCACAGTCAAATAGTCGTGAGTTGAAGAGGTTGCAATAGATGCGACCTTCGAACCTCCCTGAGACCACTGCCAGCCACCGACACTCCCGGGCGTCAGTACGCCAGCCCGCGCCAGCGATCGTACGTCGAGGCCGCGGAGTTCATCGGCAGTCGACCGCGCTCCGTAGCGCCAACGACGGCCACTCCCCGAACCACCCATCAGATTTTCCCGAAATCATCTGCCGAACTGCTGAGTTCGGCTTCTGCCGACCGCGACCCAGCGTCTTGGTCCCGCAATCGCAGTTCCTCGCGGATTGTTTCTCTGACTGTACTTTCCAACGCGGAGTCTTCGAAGGGATTAGGAAATTGAATCCGGTTGACGTTCTGGCTGACCAGTTCATCTACGACGGGGTCGCGGCCACTGAGTTGCTGCACGACCACAGTTAATGGTGGCGGCGCGGTCAAACCAGTTTTTCCTACGAGGTATTGCGCCAGAAACGCCCGGGCCGATGAGTCGCCCTGCTTTGCATTCTCCACTGTGGTTCCGACTATTTCGCGCCAGTCATCGAGCGTCACCGTTTCGAGTAACGCTGCCATGTAGTCGGTTTCTGTCCTGCGATGCACGAAAGCGCCCTTGATGTAGTTCGGTTTCTTCTTTCTCATGCTCGTCTCCTTGGGCTCTCCTGGTCCGACGGCAAAAATAGGCCGGACCGATTGGATGATTGCCTATTCGTACATCGCGGTTACTTAGGGTTATCCCGCAATCAATTCCAGAATTGAAATGATTGGACGCTGGCCGGGTTTTCTTTCGACGCGAATCAATCCAGCGCTTTCGAGCCTTGCAAGTCCCGCTCGTTCAGCATCGCGCTCGAGGTTCATTGCCCGCAGAGCCTTTCGTGTCAGCTTGAAGGCCTTGCCCCCGGACATTCCATGTAGCCATCGCAGAGCAATGGCCACATGGAGAGTCTTACCCGGCAGCTGTGCCGCACTTGCCAGCCAACTCAATGGAATCGGGCCTCGAAGGAATGGCTGCTTTGGCGGAACATCCACCAGCTTTCCCGAACTAACATCAAGCTGTAGCCGCTTCACTGGCACATCATCGTCAGAGTTGTAGGTTATAGACATATAGATATCTAAAGAGAATGTACGGGTGTGGTAGGCCGCGACACTGGGTGTGGTGCGCTGCTACAGGTTCCCTTTGCCAAGGCGCTCGATCAGCTTCATCACCTTGTCCCACATGACTTCACCTCGCTGGTCCATGTAGCGGTCCGGATATCGGACGACTTTCACGTCGCTCCGCAGTTCAAAGCCGCCAAGTACAATCCGACTTGCTTCAAGCATGAGCGCTTGAGTCGTAGCGATGGCCCGGTCTAGATCCTCGAGAGGCGCCTCAATCAGAAGTGCATCGTGGACCGGTGCGCATACGCATATCCCGGCTTCCGTCAGCAAAATGCAGGCAATGCGCAACATCTCAGCGCCATTGGCCTGCATCGGGAAATTCCGCAGACTGCGGTCGTTCGGTTGTTCAGTGATCTGAATGTGCCAACCGAAACAGGTCCAAAGGCGTCCGCGGAGCACCGCCTCGTCCACCGCACTATCCGACCATTTCCAGAATTGGTTGTAGGTTTGTCGGTGCAGCGAGAGCAATTGGCGTGCGCGCGCCACCGGTTGATTGATACGTGCCGCAAGACTCGCCTCGCCCATGCCGTACTGCACCGCCAATACACATGCTTTGAATTGCTCCCGTTCGGCTTTATGGCTCTCCTTTGTTGCGTCTTTCGGCACAGCGCCGGCCTGGATCGCAAACGCGAGGTACGGATCTCCGCTGAGGTAGGCGTCCATCATTGCTCGATCGCCGGACAGTGCTGCGGCTATGCCGAACTCCTGCTGGCTCCAGTCTACGTAGGCCAGACCCCAGCCCGGCTCGGGGCGTATAAGGCCGCGCAGCCAGACGGAAGGTCCGAAGATGAACTTGGAATTGGACGGCTGATTCCGACCGGTACGCGCACGAAAAGGTGACATCAAACAACGGTTCCGGCCGTCGTCGCCCACATGCAAGTTGGCTAACCGCATTTCAGACAATGCGGAGCGGAGTTCACGAATCGGAGCGACCTCGATGTGGGTTCGGGCCATTTCCCGGAATGTTGCATCGCACATGTCGAGCCGTCCGCTTTCCAGCCGCGGCCAAGGGATTTGGTTTTGCACAAGGTAGTTCTCCCAGCGACTAGCCTTAAATGTGCGGCCTTCATAGACCCCGAAATCGCTATCGATGTCCGCTATCAATTGATCCTGAATGGCAACCCAATTTTTTCGAAGCGTATTTAGCGTTTCGGTATCGATCGGCACACCGTTCATCTGGATACGCGAAACTGCTTTCATGTAGCGACCGCGAAGGAGTGCGCGCGGCCAGTCGATGTGGTCAGCCATTGCGGTTAGCAGTCGCGCCAGCGCCACCACGTCCGATTCGCAGTAGTCCAAGATCGCCTCCTCGTCCGCCGGACTCCACGGACCGCCGGTAAGAACCAGATCGCGCATTGCATCCTTCTGCTCACCCCCAATGGTAGGGAGACCGTAGTGCATCAGCGCGCCTAGCAGATTGGGCCCATGGCGCAGTCTTAGCCCATTAGTCAGGCACCGGAACTCCGTGAATAGGTCGAGCACGTTGACCGGCAGTGCCCACCCCAGCATTTGGAAGCAGTCCATTTCTGCAGAAGCGTAGAAGGCAACACACAGGGCGGTTTCTCCAACTGGGAAGGGTGAAACATCCATCTGAGTGAGGCTGGTCTGCCAATAGCGCATCGTCCGGCCCAACGGCCACTCACGCACGACCATGCAAACTGGGACGGGTGGATTACCTTCGCGGCCTCGCGCTGGATAGAACTCGAAGTCCACCAAGTAAATGCCGTCTGGATAGTCGGTTGGCGACATCAGATTTTCCCCAGTAGCGATTGGACAACCGGGTGCTCGAGGCTGGTGATGATCTTGCCGCGAAATGCCACCTGAATCAGGGCGGCCATATCTTGTGTGGGCCATTCCGGCTCCGGGAGTTCGCCTGCGGCCTCATACACGTCGTATCCGCCCACATTCATATTGGCTGCGATGCGAATCCACGTTGACTTTGCGAGTTCGACCGCCTGAGCAAGCGACTCATGCCATGGGTTTCGGGCTCCATCCTCGCCCGGTAACGGCACGGGTATCAGAAATGGGTTGTTCTGACGGTCGATGGCAGCGTGCAGCATGACCGAACGGGTCACCTCGCTGATCTGCTGGCCAACTGCAGGCACCACCAAGTAGGACTCGCGCGCCTCCTTATTTTCCAGAATCATCGCCGGAAATGTCATTCCGTCAGAACGATGCGCGCGAAAGAACTGCGCCTTTTTTGGCCTCCCGACAAGTACATTTGTCAGAAGTTTTTTGACGCCGAGGGTTGCTCCATAGTCGGTCGGCAGGCGGAGCGCCGATAGGTCGGCGGTCCCGGTGACAGTCTGGTTGGGTTGGATCTGTGCAGCATCGGTATGCGCTGCGCTATTTGTTGTTACAACAATGCCCGAGGCTGCCGGATCGCTGTCGTTGAGAGTAGAATTCGCCGTGCTGGGGGCGCTCTCGGATGCGCGGTGGTTCGAGGGCGTTTTCATTTAAGCCCCCTCCGGCAGCAGTGAAAGCTGACTTACCTTCACAGCCCCGTCCGGCAGATGCCGGCCAGAGCGGCTCTCGGCAATCCGCTGTGACAGCCATTCGTTGATTTCAGCCTCGATCCAGCCGATGGCACGGCCTCCGAGGGAAATGGGTTGCGGGAACGAACGCTCGTCGACGCGACTGTAGATGGTGGACCGAGAAAGTCCGGTGCGCTTCTTTACGTCCGGAAGTCGGAGGATCAGGGTAGCCATATTCACGCCTCCTTGGGCGGTGTTGAATCTGGCTACGGATTCTCATCGCAAGCAGGACCCCGGCGAATATCCCCTGCTGAGCAGAGGCTAGCCGATGCGAAGCAGGAGCTAGCCTCTGCTTAGCATCGGCTAACTGCGATTCGGTTCCGGGGTGTTCTTCAGTGCCCTGCGCGCTGCCGCGAACGAAATGCCGAGGCCTCCGCATTCTTCCTCTGCGCAGATATCTCGGGTGCTGTACTTACCCGTTGCCCATATGCCCCGAATAGTCTCTTGCTTTTCGCGGCTACCTCCCGGTTGGGAGTGACGTGCCTCAGCAGCGGCTTTGGCATTATTCGCCCGCCATTCGGCGGATCCAATCTCCGTTTCTGGTCTGACGGGGGCGCCGGTGGGCTGATCGGGTTGCAGAGGTGGGTGTGGCTCTCGATCCTTTGGGCGCAGACGGCCGTAATCACCGCCGCCCGTGAGTCGGGGGTTCTCGAAATGGGCGACCGAGGAATTCGCAACATGTACTTTTAGCCCGAAGACAGAGACGTAGCGCTCTATGTCTTGGATCAGAATTCTTGCCATCGGTATCGAGCCGTCGTTTGGCGCTAGGGGCACCAGTGAGTGGGTTCTGGAGATGACCTGCCCATCAAGTATCGCGGCCGCTAGCGCCCGCTTGTGCTGTTCAACTGCATCGGTACGCAGGATGACGCTATTCAAAACCGGGGCGTTCCAAACTGGGACTAAATGCCAATCGGGCTTTCTTGAGGCGTGTACGAAAGCAAACGCATACTCTGGCCACTGAGCCTTCGGGACCCCCGAGACCAACGGGGGCATTCCCTCGAATATGCGTTCAAGCTCCCCTAAATCCTCTTGGGACAATGGTACCGGCTGACCGTCCGATTGGTGCTTAAGCACATAACTGAGAGTCGGTTCCTCACTCACCGGGGGATACAACGCGGCCGCAATTAATTTTGGGAGTTCGCCAACCGTCACGAAGGTAGTCCCAGCCGGCAGCAGGATCTCGCCTCGATTAGCCATGCGACCTCCCTTTTGTCTCACTGGCACTAGCGGCACACCCGCCTAGTTCAAAATTTGATACTGCGCAGGGTCGTTTTCGTATCGTATTGAATTTTAATGTACATTCTTGGCATCCGCAGTACAAACGCGGTACGGAGCGATTCAGGCGATAGCAGCTGAGCGTGAACACAGGTCGCTTGCCAACATGGTCGAGATGATCATCCGCGACTATTGCGGGCGGACGGACGTTGGGATTGCCGGGTTTAAGGCGCCCATTAATCAACGCCAGAAAACTGCCAAGGCAAAGAAGGAAAAATGGTTACCCTCGAAACCCTCAGTCCCGGCCTTGCACTAATCGGTCTAGACCCCACCGGCATCGGCACGGTTGTTGCTGTGATCCCGATCGCTGACGGCGCAGTGCAGATCATCTATCGCACCGCCGATGGCGGCGTAAAGGAGCGTCTCCTCAACCGGGGGGATGAGTCCACATTGGCGATTGCCATCATTGAGCGCCCATGGTCTTTCGATGGCGATGGCGAGGCCTTCAAGCTCACAGTTGAGGCAAAACGCATTGATCTTGCATTTCTTTTCGATCCGATGATGGCCGTTCACACGTCTAATGTGGAGCCACTACCGCACCAGATCACGGCTGTTTACGAATCCATGCTGCCACGTCAGCCGTTGCGTTTTGTCCTAGCGGACGATCCTGGCGCCGGCAAGACGATCATGGCAGGGTTATACATTCGCGAACTCATCATGCGTGCCGATGCGCGACGTATCGTCATTGTCGCCCCTGGCAGCCTGGTCGAACAGTGGCGCGAGGAAATGTTCGAAAAGTTCGGCCTAGAGTTCCGCGTCTTTACAAAGGACCTAGAAGCTGCGACACCGACCGGTAATCCATTCGAGGACATCGACCACCTCATCGTTCGCCTCGATCAAATGGCGCGTAACGAACACCTGCAAGATAAGCTGTGCGTCGCTGGCTGGGACCTCGTGGTGTTCGACGAAGCGCACAAACTCGCCGCCCACTTCTTCGGCAACAAGCTGGAGAAAACAGGCCGCTTCAAGCTCGCTGAAAAACTTGGGGCGCAAACGCGGCACTTGCTGCTGATGACGGCCACGCCACACAATGGCAAGGAAGAGGACTTCCAGTTGTTCCTCTCGCTGCTCGACTCTGACCGCTTCTATGGGAAGTTTCGCGACGGCGTTCACAAAGTCGACTGCTCCGATCTCATCCGTCGCATGGTGAAAGAGAAACTAGTCAAGTTCGATGGCACGCCACTGTTCCCTGAGCGCCGGGCCTACACCGTCAACTACGACCTTTCCGACCTTGAAGCGGGACTGTACGAAGCAGTCACTGACTATGTGAAAACCGAGATGGGCAAGGCTGACCAACTCGAAGGAAAACGCAAAGGCTCTGTGGGCTTTGCACTAACCGCCCTACAGCGCCGCCTGGCATCCAGCCCCGAAGCCATCTTCCAATCACTCAAGCGCCGCCGTGAGCGCCTCGAAAGTCGTT
>Ga0208502_1000019_pt1 | contig 26219 bp, 42 predicted proteins | sample CryBogCBE18Jul07_FD_184579 | JGI IMG/M metagenome (GOLD analysis project Ga0208502, IMG submission 184579) | Freshwater microbial communities from Crystal Bog, Wisconsin, USA - CBE18Jul07 (SPAdes) | ecosystem: Environmental > Aquatic > Freshwater > Lake | place: Crystal Bog, Wisconsin, USA... | reverse complement strand
GCTTGGCGTTGTACTCGTCCTCAGCAAATTCCTCGGCCTCTTTACGGGCTCGAGTCAGTTCGTTGATGCGAGTCTGGACGTCCTTCTTCTCGCCTTTCTTGGGGGCATCGGGTTCGCCCTGGGGCTCGGGTGGCGCATCCGGCGACGTTTCGCTGCCGGTGGCGACAATCGGGCTTTTTTCGGCGTCTGTACCAGTCGATTTATCGACCGCTGCGACGAGCTGTTCGTTCGTCTGAATATTGACGCTTCTGGTGCGTTCCGCTGCGTAATCCGCAAGGTTTGCGTTGGTCACAGTCGTGATGGCCATGGTCTACCCACGTATTGATCCCTTGGAAACCGCCAAGTGCGGGGCAAAGAGTCACCGCTCGCGGGGTCTGCCAGACCACGCAAGACGAATTAACTATTCGGACCGTCGTTCCGCTTTTTCTGCGGACTTTTCGAGTTCTTTCGCCGCACGCCGGTTGTGTTCGGCCTCGGCGTGGGTGTTAAGCAGCTGCGTCGCGGCGTGGATCTCGGCCACGTCGTGCGCGGTGATGGACTTGACGTGCGTGTCGAACATTGAGGTGTGCGCCTTGGTCTGCACGTCCTCGCGCCGCACCCCGAGTTCCATCTGGGTGCGCTGCGTCTCGGCCTGTTCCTTCATCTGCAAACGCTGCGTCTCGCCCTGCTGGCGCATCTGCTCGAGGCCCGACTTGGTCTTGAGTTCCAGTTCGAGCGCCATGTGCGACTGCTGCATCTGTTGCAACTGCTGCTGTAGACCCTTAATCATCATCTGCGCCTTCGGCGGGATGTCAGAGTCCTTGTCGATCTGGGCGCCGGGGATCATCGCGGCCATGCGGTCAGCGATCGTGTCGGCGTCTGGGAAGTCCAGAGAGCGGACAACGACGTCACCCGCTACCTTGGCCGTCATCTCGCCGAGCGGCGTCGCCAAGAGCTCGAGCATGGCCTCCGCGGCCTCCTCGCGCTTGGTCTGGTAGCCCGGGCCGGTGTCGACCACGGTGTCGTACAAGCCGCCGGTGAGGTCGTTCTTGATCCGCACCACCGCTTGGGTCAGCGGGTCGCGGACTTTCTCGTTGATCGTGGTGGTGTCCGGCGTGCCATCGTCGCCGATGATGCGCTGGATGCGCTGCGTGTCGTAGAAGTGCGGAATCAGGTCGCTGACGATCGAACCGATGTGCTTGAGCGAGCGGGTCAGGTTGTCGGCGAAGTCAAAGTGACTGATGTCCGACAGGCCCTGCCGGCGCTTGATCGCCAAGCCCGAGACCACTTCGCCCGGCGAGTCCTGACCCGGCTCGTGCGGCATACCCGCCACGGCCATAAAGTCGGACTGCGAGCCCTGTATCCACTGCATCAGCCCTTCGGCTGGCGCCATCGCCGACTGCCGTTGCGGCGGCGGCATCATTTCGCCGTTCGGGCCGGTGACCGGCTTGTACGGTAACGCGACGATCGGCTTGCGGTTGGCATCGCGCCACGCCGCTTCGTGGCCTTCCATCTGCCCTTCGGCAATCAGCCAGGGCGCCTTCGGCTGGAGCGCGGCCACCTCGGTCATGGTGGTCTGACCGTAGTTGTACATGCGAGCCGGGTCGCGCAGGTCGCGGATCATGCCCTTGCGGACGATCCGGCCGTTGAGATCCACCTCGCGGCCGTACACCGGCACGATGGGGATGTACTTGCCCGGCCATTCGCGGCGGTCGAGGACGGCCGTCGCCGAGAGCAAATACCACTCGACGAACTTACGCATCACCCGGCGGGTGCGGACGATCTCGATGCCGGCCGCTTCGAGGGTGTCTTCTTCGGGCAGCTCGTCGGTGAACTTGGTGCTGCCGTCCGAGAGCATGTGCAGCGTGTCCATCTTGCGGTGGACGCGCCAGTATTCGGCGACCCGGATCTGCTCCTTGGTGGCCCAGTCGGCGACCGAGTCACCCGAGCCCATGTACTGCCAGCCGAGCGGATCGACGTCGCCGTAGCGGACGCGGTACTCGTCACGGCGCATCATGTCCGAGACGATTGCCCAGGACGCGTCCGAGCCGTCCGGCATCGAACTCGTCGGGTCGAAATAGACGGTGAACGGGTTGCGGATCGGATCAATCGTCAGATCCTGATCGAACGAGCGCTCGTCGACGTAGCGGCTGCCGACGCGGATGTAGCCCCAACCGCCCCGGACGGCGCTCTCGACCGCGCAGTCGTAGGCGTAATCGGCGCTCGAGGCCGACTCGATGTGCCGCATGAGCCCGTTGCGGACCTTGGCCGCCTGTACGTCGGCGCCGTCGCCCACCGGGTGGAACTTGATCCGGGGGCGGTTCTCGCGCAGGGCGTTGGTCACCCGGCGCACCATCGCGTCGGTGATGTTAATCGTCAGGCACGGACGGCCGTCGGTGTCGCGGTCGCGGCGTATGTCGACCGGCCACTGGTCGCCGTTGGCGAAGTTGATGTCGGTCAACGCCTCGGTGCGATTGGCGCTTTCGCTGTCCATCGCGAGCTTGTACCGCTCTTGGCACTCAACGATCAGATCTTGGTCGTTGGTGGCGGCTGAGTCCGAGGCGTACGCCATTAAGTCATCCAACCTGTGGGTGATGGCATTTGGTGATTAAATGCCTGTGGTTTCTTGAACGATTTCGTCGTTGCAAAGCGGCGCATCATCATCGCGTAGCGCGTGGCGCTCATCAGGTCGTCGTTCTCTTTGACGATGAGCCCTTCTTTGCGGTGATAGACGTTGAATTCTTCGAACCAGTTGCTCAGGTGTGCAAACACCTTGAAGCGACCGGTCTGCATTCGATCGAGCAGCTCCGACACGCCGGCTTCTAGGCCGTTGGTGCCGTCCTCGAAGGTGGCGCGGACGCCAAGCATCTTTAAGCCTTGCGCCCGGTACTGCGCCATCAGCTGCTCGCCCGAGCCCTTGTCGTGCTGTAGACCGTCGTGCGGCCACGACCAGGGCAACCAATCGCCCCACGGCTTGACCGCGGCGGCGAACATGGCCGGCGTCTGCTCACGCGCTCGGTGCGTCGCAATGACGTATAAACAATCGGCATCCCGATCCCATGCCATGCGGACGGCCGCCGAGGGGTGATCCCAACCGAAGTCCAGACCGCAGATCTGCGGCCAGTGCTGCGGAATCGGGAACGATTCACACTGAATCGCGCCCTGAGCGATCGGGAACACGCGGCCCGAGCCCATAGCCGGGATGCCTCGCGTACGGGCATCGCGCTCGAACTCGGGGTAGGACGCAATGATCGCGGCCTTCTGCTCGTCCGAGTAATGGCTCGCATCGTCAATCGTCATGGTCGTGACGGACGTGCCGGGGACTTTCTCAATGATGAACCGACGCACGACGTTCGACATACCCAACAGCGGGGTAAACGTCATAAACACCATGCCGTTCGTGGCGTTGGTGCGGGTCAGCCCTTCGATGTAGATGTCGCTGTCCGGCTCTTCGTCAAACCACACATAGTCCAGCGTTTCGCCCTGCCATTTCTCGCGACCTTTCTCATACGATTTAAGTGCGATTGTGGAGATGTCGCCGGTGGCATGGCGAACGCTGATCGTGTCGACTAGGTCGGCGATACCGCGGGTGTTGCTGTAGTCAACAATCGCCGTTTTCGGTATCGAACCGGTACCGAATTGCCCCGGGCGTCCCAGCAAAATGCGCTGGACGTTGTCTCGGGTGCTTTCTCCGGTGATGCCGGCAACCCAGCCAGTAGTTGCTCGATCCCATCGGCGGCCTTGCCACCAATCGGGATATTGTCCTGTGGCGTGCATGGCCACTTCCATGCCGGCTGACCAGGTCTTGCCGACTTGATTAGCAGCCATGAGTAACCGCTCTCGGTTACTGGCTCCGGCGGCATGGAAGTCACGTTGCTTTTGGTACGGGCCGTACGACTTCAGCCTCGATTGGCGCTTGCGTAAATCCGCTTCCTTCATCAGCGCGGATAGCAAGCTGGCTTCGTAAGAACTCGATGCCGGCTGTGAGTTGGTCATCGGTCAAGTCTTCCAAGGCTTTGGCCGGCTCGACCTGCTTGGGCAGCAAAGATGCAATCATCTTCACGTAACCCATGGGGTCTTCTTCGCGGGCCGCCTCGATCGCCCGCTTGCCGTGTTGCTCGAAATCGTCCGCGAGTCGGTTCAGGAATGACCCTGTAACCTTCAGTCGCGCACCGACGGGTCTGCCGCCGGGGTTGCCCGATTGCCCGGGCTTGAATTGATAGCTAACCAGCTGCTGCGCGGTATTGCCTGGCATGGATTCCTGCCACGTCCTTTTCGGACGCGATGATGTGTTCTTCGCCGCGGTACATGATCCGCGGGAACGCGTAACCACCGATGTCCAAGCCGCCGAGTTCCACGATGTCGCCTACCTTGACTTCGGTGGGGCGAAAGACTTTTGACTTCCAGACCTTGGAGCGGTCGCTGTTGTATCGGTTGGGGAACTCGCCCGGGCCGATGGCGACAACCTCACCGCGTAGGGTGCGGCCGCGCCAATGGGCCTCGATGGTGGTCGACAGCTCGACCTTGAGCGGTCGGACGATCATCCGATCGCCCAGCGGCTTGATGTTCTCGTCCACCCACTCGACACGCCCATCGCGCATGTCGAGACCTTCTTGTCGGATCTGCGGCTTCGGGGGCGAGAGGATCATGGATGCTTGAGAGCTGAGGTTTTCACTTCGCGCCGGATGAGCGCCTTGTCTTCGGCCTCATCCTCGTGGCGGCGCTTCTTGCGGCGCTTGTACTTGCCAACGGTCGACTCCTCGCCGTCCATGAAGCGGCCCATGAACTTAGCCAGGTTGTCGCCCTTATGCGGCGAGGACATTAGCCCGGCTCGTCGTCGTGCTTTTCGTCGCCCGGACGGTGCGCCTTGCCGACGTGGTGGTGGCGCGGCTCTTCCGCTTCCTCGCGGCCGGCGTGCGGCGCCTTGCCCTTGTGGTGGTCGTGGAAGTGGTGGGCCATTTCCGACTTGTGCGGCGTCGAGCTGACGCGCAGTTCGTGCTTAAAGCCGTACGGCACGCCGTGCTGGCCCGATCCTTCGTGGATCTCGGCCTTGAGCTTCGGCGGTGCGCCCGGGCCAGAAGCCGGCATTTCGCGGGGCGGCGACGGGCGCCGGGAAGGATGCTTATCGACAGCCATTGCGGGCTCCTGAGATAAAAAAAAAGCCCCACTCAATGGCGGGGCTCAAGACGCGTTACATAACAACGCGGGAGGGGGTATCGGTGCGATACATTCATTCGCACGATGCCACCATCTAACAAAGTGATTCCGTAATCAAATTGCACTCGAAATGTATCCACACACTCGCCAGCGAGCGCGGTTCAGGACGGCATCGAAGCGACGCAAGGAAAGCTTGAGCCGGCGTGCGAGCAGCTCACGCGGCGCCCACTTGAGGTAGTACTCGCGGATGACGGCGCGATCCTCACCGCTCAGGTGGGCGACCGCGCGGTCGGTGATGGCCACGGGCTCCGGCATGTCCGACACTTGACCCGTGCCGTGACTGGCGCCCGGCCCCTCCTCGATCAGCCGGCCAAGGATGGTGCGCTCCGGCCAACCGCCCGGCGCCTTATCTCGAGCCCAGCGTGACCACGCCTCGAGGCGCAGGTGCACCAGTTGGATCTCGGGCGCCATGTGACTGCGCGCCCGCCGATCAGGGTTCACAGTTGTCAATCCAGACGTTGCAGACACGTTGGGCTTCCTCCAAGTTGTGAACAACAAAACGCACCGCGCCCTCTGAGAGCGCAAAAAACTTGACCTGATCCGGTGTCAGCCCTTTGCCCGGCATCTTGACCTCGAGCAAGGCAAAGTGCGGGCGGCCCGTGCGGCCGACCAGTAGGTCGACGGGCGTGTCCAGGCGAATCACCCAATACCCGAGGGCCTCCAAACCGTGCACGATGGGCAGTTCGTTGGCGTCTCTTTTGGCGGCATAGCGATTGAGGCTCATAGGCTGTTACTGAGCCCCGTCAGCCGCTTGACCGAATAGGCCGACCTGCTGCGGCTTCGTTGCATCGAAAGCGTCTTACAAAGCCTACAATTTGGCTGTAAACGATCTTTCGTGCTTGGGTGCCGAGCGAAATCTGAGACCGGCAAATACTGGTGACAGCCGGTGCAACGGCGATCGCCGTCCTCGTTGTATCGGGGCGGTTTGGCGGGTTTTTTGGCGGGTTCTTTGGCGGGTTTATTTTTGGCCTCCCGAGCCGCCCTCGCCTCCTCCTTGTCCTCGAGGTCGGGGATGACCTGGGATAGGTTTCCACCCTTCTCGGCCACCACGCCGCCGACGATCAGGTGGTAGATCGCCTTGTGCACCGCGTCGGGGTAGAGGTTGCGGCGCAACACGAAGTGACGCACGACCTGCTCCCGGGTAACCGAGGCGCAGTCTTGAATGATCTTGAGGATTTCCGCTTCGAGCCCTCTCATGGCTTGGGCTCCTTCAAGGCACCGTGACCGACCCACTGGCCGGCTTCGTCCTTGAGCGCGTAGCCGACGAGCTTGGCGTCGAACTTTCCTTTCAGCCCGTCCAGCAGCTTGAGCAGCCCCGGGTCGGCTTTCCCGATCGCCTCTCTGACGAGGGTGCGGTGGTCTGGCTTACTCATACCCACCTCCGCTCAAAAGTCCGGTCCGGTACGGAAAGTCCGGTCCCCTAAAGGGTGACCGTACTTTTCGTACCTTTTTGGACAGTCCGAAAAGTACATTTCCGTACTTTCCGTACTTTCCGTACTCACTCATTGACGAGCGCATAAGCACCTCCGATGTTCTTGAGGTGACCCGATCCGGCCAACGTAATCGGCAGGTCTTGGGCCGTCGTTTTGGTGATTCCCATCTCTCTCGCCATCTTCCGAAGCTCGGCCGCCGTCCAGATTCCGGAGGCGCCGCCGTCCTTCAGCTCTTGCAGGTGTCGGTACAACTTGACCTGGGCGGCCCCGCTCGGCGGCTTCTTGGCCGGAACCGGGATGTCGTTGCCCTCAAGCTTGCGAACGACGCAGGACGTGACCTGCTCGCCTTCCATGTCGGTACCCAGAAAGATCGTCTCGAGGTCAAAGGCGAACTCAATGCCGCCCTCGAGGTCGCGCTGCTTGGTCGACTTGGCCACGCGAGACTCACCGCGGATCTCGAAACTGATCTCGGTGTCGACGGCGGCCTTCAGGACGGTCGAGCCACGGGCGCCACGCGAGGCGTCCTTGCCGTAGTGGTGCACCACGATCACCGTGCAGCCGATCGCCGTCCGGATGCCGTCTGCGCCCTTCACGGCAGCATTCATGTCCTCGGTTGAGTTCTCGTCGCCGGACATGCACCGGGCTAAGGTGTCAAAGACGATGGCGGCGCACTTTTCGCCGTGCTTGGACTCGGCCGCCCGAACCAACTGGACCAGGGCGTCGCACTCCACCGGATCCATCAGGTTGACGGCTGCCTTGACCAGCTCCACCGGAGCGCCCGAAAGGACCCGCTTCTGCTTGATGGCGGCAAATCGGTTGTTGATACCCATGCCGCCCTCGGCCGCGACATAGACCACCAACCCGCGGTTGACCTTGTGGCCATACCAGCTCTGTCCCGTGGCAATCGCCATACAGGCATCGATGGTGAAGAACGACTTACCGTCGCCGCTGGCGCCGACCATCATGGTCAGGCTGTTGGCCTGTACGACGCCTTTGATGAGGTAAGCCGAATCGAGAATCGGGGTGATGTCGCTGAACGAGATCGAACTGCCGGGGGTGGCGACTGCCGCCTCCTTGACCTCGAGGGGCTCCGACCACTCCTCCGGCGTCAGCTCCGGCGGCATGTCCTCATAGACACTCGGGTCGAACGGCGCCCAACGCCCATCGTCGGGCATGTCCGGAACCTTCTCGGCGCGCTCGAGGCCGTTGGCGTACGCCAGGGCGAACAAGGTGCCGAGGGTGACGAGCTGCTTACCGTCGATGCGCTGATTGAAGCTCGACCAGGCGTAGCGACAGTCGCGTTCGTTGACGTACGTCGCCGGAACCGTGGGGCCGCCGTTGCCGGCCGACCACCAGTGCCAGACGTTAAAGCCGTCATCCGACCCGGCTGACGCCATGTGAATGGCTTGCCCGATCTTGACCCATGTGTCTCGATCGGCAGCGTCGAGATAGGCCAACGCCTCGACCACCCGTGCCCGACTGGCGCCCCAATTGGTGTCGCTGACCAACAGGCGCTGATGGGCCTGTAACATCTTGGGCGGGGCCATCCGCAGCCGGTCGACGAGTAGGCTGGGCGGCAGCTCGGCGATGTCGCCTTCGGCCTGACAGCCGTGGAGGTGCCACCAGATGATGTAGCCGCCCTCGGCGCGTATATCGAGCCCAGGGCGCTTCTCGCCGTCGAGCCAGATGTCGGCGCCCGACGCGTACGTCTCCCGCGAGCGAAACAGGTAATGCTTCCCGTCGCGGCGGGTGTCGTGATGGCGAGTGCTGAACAGCGCGGCCGAATGATCTTGAATCCACGCGGTGGTGGCGCCGGTGCACTTGTGCGGGTCGACATCGATGACGATGAGCCCGGTCTTGGTGCCGGTGGGAACGCCGACGAGCGCTTCGGGGTGGGCTTTCCACCACTGGACGATCTGCACTTCGTCCTGAGTCGCGTCGTAAAACCCGTTCTTGGTGAGGGGCTGCTTGTTGAGATTGCAGGGGAAGACGGGGAATTGTCGGGCGATCCGGAGGATGTCCTCGATCGAAGCGACAACGTGCATCCGTGAGGCCATAGACGCTCCAAAGCGGGTTAGGCGGCTTTCTGATTGATTCGGGTGGCTTTATCGCCCTCGACCCATTTCTGAAGGCGAACCAAGCGCTCGAGCCGAGGTGCGCCGATTTCGCCGCGTATGAATTTCCCCACCCACGTCTGCGACGCGCCGATCTCGGCAGCAATGCGCGTCTGGCTGTACGGGTGGGTCTTGAGGTAGGCGCGGATGGCGTCGCGCAGCGCTATCAGGTCGTTCATGGCCGCAGATTAGTAAAAAATTGCTAGGAAGGCAAGTTACTTTTTACTAGTCGGGCAAATACCCATCGGTGGGGGTGAAACACCCATATCGGTTTAACGGGGGTTATTTACTAGCACCTATGTGCTAACGTTGCGGCATGACGACAAGTGATCTCGTCGCCACGCTTGCATCGAATGTTCGCCGACTTATGGATGAGAAGGGTTTTACACAGACCTCATTGGCCGCCTTAACGGACGGTGCCATTTCTCAAAAAACGATCAGCAACATTTGTGCCGGCAAGGGTATCCAGCTTCAGCACCTGGAACCGTTGGCGAAAGCGCTGCAAACGGAAGCATGGAGACTGCTGGTCAGTCCCCAGGCTGTTTCCGTGCGCTTATTAGAGGCTTTTTCCGCTGCTGATCCGGCGGGCCGCGAGCTGATAAAACAATTGGTCGAGCGTGAGCTGACAATCAGCGAGAAGCGCTAACGCGTCCTCGATCTTGGCGTCGCGAGTAATGAGCCGTTCCGGCTCCCGATCGTAAACATCCATATTTTTTGCTGTTGAAAGCATGGGTTTCTCTGCCCTGCAACGATAGAACTCCACTCTACTCTTTCGGACATTTGGAGAAAACATCCCGAAACCGGTTTCATAAAATTTTTTTGCTTCGGCTTAAAAAAAATAACGGTTCTAGTAACTTTTTGCTTGACGCCCGCATTTCTTACTAGTACCTTTTGCCTAACCCGAACGAATAACCGGGCAGGAGGCAAGGATGAAACCGACCAACCAACAGATCAACCAGGCAGTGCAGCTGCGTGAGATTGATCCTCGAATCGACTACCTGGACAGCGGCGAAGCGCAAGAGTGGCTGATGAACTCGAGCTTTACGTGGTGCCCCGCCAAGACCCTCGGCTTCGCGCTGTTGAACTCCAACGTCGCCGAGAACGTCAAGCTCAACAAGCTGATCGTCGCGATGCTGGACGGCATCACGTTCGAGCAGATGGGCGACCTGCGCGATCTGCTGCGCTCGGCCCTCATCGATGAGACCAAGTTCCAGATCCGCGAAACGATGCGGGAGGTCGCATGAACCTCCCCACCTTCAAGAACTACGACGAGTTCAAGGCGCGTTACGCCTACGACAAGGACTTGCAGAAGGCCGACTGGTGCCGCTGCCCGAAGTGTGGCGTCGAGGGCATGAGCAGTCAGACCAGCAAATTCGGCCCGTTCGAGTTGGAAGACGGCGAATGCGGCACCGAATCCTTCGACTACGGCGACACCTCGGTGTCCTTCGACTGGGCCGACGATCCGACGATCTTGTGCCGCAAGTGCGGTGTCTCCGTCGACGGTGAGGTGATCCCAAACGAATCTTGGATTGCCGAATTCGAATCGTGCCGCCCTGACGATACGGCTCTGGCCGTTGGGGAGGCCGCGTGATCGAGAACCTACTGTGTTTAGGTTTTTATGTCGCCGTACTTTTAGGTTTTTTGACGCTCGGCGCGTTGTTCGAAGCCATCTGGTTGCGCGTAACCCGCGCCCGTTGGCCGAAACCGTGCCGCAGCCACACCGTTGGCGGGGTGTATCGCAAATGAAAACCAAGGAATTCGCTGCATTTCTCGACGAGATCATGCAGCCAATGAACGACTCGGAACTGTGCGCCTGTTTCGAGTTCCACTTGGAACAAGCCGATCTGGAACTTCAGTCGGCGATCTTCCAAAAAGAATGGCGCGAATACGAAACCATCCGAACGAAGGAAATGTCATGAGCATCATTATCAGTGAGAAGGGCGGCGAACGCCGTGACTTTAAGCCGGTCCCGGCCGGCACCCATCTGGCGGTCTGCACCATGCTGATCGACGTCGGCTTGCAGCCCGGCTTCGAGAACGGCCCGCCGCAGCGCAAGGTCTACATCGGCTTTGAGGTGCCGGCCGAGCGCGTGGAGTTCACCGACAAGAACGGTGACAAGGTCGAAGGGCCGAGCCGCATCGGTCGTTTCTACACCGCCAGTTTCAACGAGAAGGCGACTCTGCGTCACCACCTCGCGGCGTGGCGTGGTCGCGACTTCACCCCGGCCGAGTTGAAGGGTTTCGACCTCTTCAACATCCTGGGCAAGTCGTGCTTGATCAACGTCACGCACAAGACCACCGACACCAAGGTGTACGCCAACATCCAAGCGATCATGGCGCTGCCGAAGGGCACCAAGGGTTCCGATCCGGAGGGTGCACTCATCATGTACCCCGACGAGAGCAACCCGAAGGCGCTCGAGCTGGTGCCGGAATGGCTGCAGCAGAAGATCGCGGCGCAGATCAACCCGGTACCGCCGACGCCGGTACAGGCGGCCAAGACCGGGACGGACGATTTCGCGGACGATGAAATTCCCTTCTGAGGTAACCCCAATGACCATTCAAATCCTGACGTGCGAACAGCGCACACCCGAATGGTTTGCGGCGAGGGCCGGTCGTGTGACCGGCTCTCGGGCCGCGGACGTCATGGCGCGGATCAAGTCGGGTGAGGCTGCGGCCCGCCGTGACTATCGCCTCCAGCTCGCCGTCGAGCGGATCACCGGGAAACCCATGGAAGACGGCGGCTTCGTCACCAACGAGATGCAGCGCGGCATTGACCTCGAGCCCAAAGCGCGCAAGGCTTTTGCCACCCGTTCGGGCATCGAAGTGCGCGAGACCGGTTTTGTCATTCGCGAGGACATGCCGATCGGTTGTTCGACCGACGGGGATATGGGCAATTTCGAGGCGATCCTTGAGATCAAATGCCCGAAGTCGGCGACGCACGTCGAGTACCTGAAAGCCGATCGGCTGCCGCCGCGGTACGTGTGGCAGGTCACGCACAACGTGTTCTGCACCCACGCCAAGGCGGCCCACTTCGTCAGCTACGACGATCGGCTGCCGGCGCACCTCGACTATTTTGCGTTAAAAATCGAACGCTGCGACCTGCCCGTAACCGAATACGCCTTCGAGCTGAAACAGTTCCTGGGCGAGGTCGAGGCCGAATATCAAGAGCTGCTGAAGCTCAAGGCGGTGTGACATGCATCTGACGGCTGAAGAACTCCACGAAATCACGGGGTATCGCCATCATGGCAAGATCCGCGAGGCTCTGGTGCAGATGGGAATTCTGTTCAAGGTGCGGCCGGCTGATCGGTTCACGCTGGTCGATCGCGAATACTACCGCGACGTGATGCGCGGAACGGTCACTGTGTCCAAGCGGAAAGAACCCAACTGGGGGGTGCGTCATGGGACGGCCGCGTAAAGGTAATCGGCACCTGCCGAAGTACGTCACCGTTCGCGGCAAGTCGTACTGGTATGCCTCTCCGGGGATCAAGGCGACGCGGATCTGCGCCGTCGGCGATACCAAGGCGCTGTACGAATTCTTGGCCGACAAGATGGAGCCGGCCAAGCAGGTGCGGACGATCAACGACCTGTTCGATCGCTACCTGCGCGAGGAGCTGCCGAAGCTGGCGCCGGCGACACAGAAGAACTACCAGCTGCACCTCGGCAACCTGCGCGAGTGGTGCGGTCACATGCACCCCGACGAACTCGAGCCGCGTGACGTCGGTCGGTACTTGCGACCGGACGGGGTCAAGACGGGCTTGATCAGCCGCAACCGTGCCATTGCGACCTTGTCGGCGGTCTACGGGTATGCGGTCGGTATGTGGTACGTCGCGAACCGCAATCCGTGCTTGAACATCAAGCGCAATAAGATGAAGCGCCGTTCAAGGTACGTGACCGATGTCGAGTACGGGATCGCCTACGAAGCGATGACGCCGCGGGTGAAGATCGCGATGGATCTTGCGTTACTCACGGGTCAACGCCAGGGCGACTTGTTGGCGCTGCGGTGGGATCAGGTGACCAAGGACGGCATTTACTTCCAGCAGGGCAAGACCGGCAAGAAGCTCGAGGTCGCCATGTCGCCGGCGTTGGAAGAGGTGCTGGGTCGGGCCAAGAAGTTGGTGCCGCAGCTGCCCAGGGAATATGTGTTGCGTACCCGCGAAGGGTTGCCCTACTCGAGCTTCGGCTTCCAGTCGATCTGGCAACGTCGGATGCGGGCGATCTGCAAGGCGCACCCGTCGATGGAGCGGTTCACGTTCCACGACCTGCGGGCCAAGTCGGTGAGTGACGCGGCGACGTTGAACGAAGCGTTTGAGAGAGCGGGACACGCCTCGATGTCGATGACGCGAGGGGTCTACGACCGGGGCATTCGGCGGGTCAAACCGCTGCGATAATCAATGACACCCCGAATAATCAAAAAATCGAAATTTCTTGAAAACGAAAAACGAGGGTAAACACATGAAAAGATTGGCGGAAATTGGTGGGCCGTGTAGGGATCGAACCTACGACCAATTGATTAAGAGAAACCATCCGGAAGGACATATAAGCCCCTCATTCAAATGGCCTTTATGGCTCTTAGGAAATTTAGAAAACGCCCTTTACGAACGTCTGCGGAAGCGTCGGGAAGCCCGTTTAATCAACGCCTATTCAATCGACGATGACCAGGACTATTACAGCCGGGACGCGGTAGTCGCCCGGGCCGAAGACACCCTGATCCTGTTGCTGTGGTGGTTCGCCATCGTGCTGTTCGTGGCATGGGTCGTGGGGGTGCTTTATGACGCCCTCTGAGGTGAACCAGATGCGCGAGGCTCTGCACCGCGCCAACGTGGACGCCAACAACTTTCGGGATGCCCTCAAGGACATCTTGAGGCTGTGCGACGAGAACCGCCGCGGGATCGTGTCGGAGATCGAGGGGATCGCCCAAAGGACGCTGGGGGTGCTGTCATGACCGACACCGACCGTCACTATTTAAAGCGTCTGGTGGACGTCATGCAGCGGTGTTCCCCGGTGTGGTGCGACCTAAACGGAAAGAGTCAGGTCGATGACGAGGAGTGGGACACCGTATTATCTGAAGCCGAGGACTGGCTGGAGGACAACCCATGACCCGCGATGAAGCAGTCAGATATGCGTTTGCCGAGTTGCATCAAACGTTCTTCGACGAACTTCACGCGCTGATGGCGAAAGTCGATGCGCGGGCAAGGGCCGAGGAGCGCGAGGCGTGTGCGAAGTTGTGCGACGATAAAGTGAATAGCGAATATTCGACTGGCAAAGTTGACCACAACGAAATGGCGTGGACACTCGCTTGCGCTATTGCCATCCGTGCGCGGGAGGAGAACCCGTGATCTGCACGACATTGAATCGAATTCGAGAACATGATCCGTGTGTTGAAGGTTGGAAAAAACTTCTTCAGCATCTTGGCAAAACAGAAGCCGATGACGAGCCGCTGCCGTTTAGCGTCATTGTGGAATCAAACGGAATGACAGACGCTTTGTGGGCGTGTCGCACGGTGCCTGAGCATGACCGCGAGTGGCGGTTGTTTGCTGTCTGGTGTGCAAGACAAGTGCAGCATCTGATGACCGATCAACGAAGCCATGACGCAATCAATGTCGCAGAGCGTTTTGCTTTGGGCGCAGCGACAAAAAATGAATTGGATGCGGCGTTTGATGCGGCGTGGTCTGCGGCGCGTGGTGCGGCGTGTGATGCGGCGCGTGGTGCGACGTGGTCTGCGGCGTGGTCTGCGGCGCGTGATGCGGCGCAAGATGCGGCGCAAGATGCGGCGTGGTTTGCGGCGTTTGATGCGGCGCGTGGTGCGGCGTGGTCTGCTCAAACAGCAGAGTTTTTGCGTACGGTGACAGAAACGGAGTGTTGTGAGGCCATCCGTGCGCGGGGGGAGAAATGATTCGTGCGGGAGGAAATGAACATGATAAATTTTGATCAAATTATTGACGCAAATATGACGGTGACCGATCATTTGCTGCGAGACGCTATCCATGCCGTTATCGTGGACGCTATCCACGAAGCCGTGGAACACGAGCGCGAGGCGTGTGCGAAAGTGTGTGAACGAAAGTCGTTGGTCAAAGGCGGTGAGGTCTTTGCGGCTCGAATCCGGGAGAGGGGCGCTACCGAAACCGGCGTCTGATCCGATTGAGATGCCACCCTATCCCGAGCGTCGCGACGAGTGCCGCTCGGGGATGGTCGGTAAACCACAGCGAGAACAAGATCAGCAGGACGGCGTGGCCCATCAGGGTTTACCGGACAAACGCTTGATGATGACCTGTTGCAGCTCGTCGATCTCCGCCTTTGCCGCCGCCAATTGATTGCGGCTGTCGGCCAGCGCCTTAATCAGCGCATCCTTCTCGTCCGTCAGCGCCCGTATAACCGTCAGGAGCCGCCCGATCGTCTCTTGCTGCCGAAGGATAGACGGCAGCTCGTCAAGCCGTCTCAGGACGTCTGAAGCCCATTTAGGGACGGGTAACTGGGGCGCTGTCATGGGCTACTGTCGCGGCCCAGTCCACGGCATTTTGGAGTCGGGTAGCGTCGCGCGTACAGGCGGCGACAACGTCACCGAGGAGGGCTTCAACGTCAGGTCGAGCTGCTTCAGGAGCGGCAACGCTTCCGACGGTTGCGACAGGCTGACCGGGGTCTTGCACGGGACGGGTACGTAGACGGTTTTCGTAGTCACGCACCCGCTGAGACAAACTATCGCCCAACAGGGCAGCAGCATGGCTGCTCGACTGATACGCGGCATCGGCGTTTTCCTTTTCGGTGGTGGCGACCTTAATGGCCGCGGTGTGGGCCGCTTGAATGGCCTTGAGGGTGTCCTCGAGCGCGACCACTTTCGCCCTGGCAGTGTCCCGTTCGTGATGCAAAACGCCGATCGTGCCGAGTAGGCCGAGCAACGGGACGGCCCACCAGAAGCGGCGCAGCAGGGCGAGCCAGATCACGGCGTCTTGTCCAAGAGGGTGTTCAGGTACCACTGCGCCTTGCGCAGCGACTCTCCCCCACCCTTCTTGCGTTCGCGCCACACGTACTTGGCAATGTTGCCCTTCAGGTAGCCGCGAAACTCCTCAGCCGTGAGCTGCGCCTCGATGGCCGTGATGCAGTCGATCATGCCTTGGCGGTAATGCTCGGGGTCGTTTATCGGGTCGGGGATTTCGACGGGTCGACTATCTTCCACAGGTCGTTTAAAGCGCATTTGATCACCTCAACCATGCCGTACAGCTCATCGAGCTGCTTGTGAATGATGACGAGCTTGTCATCGACGGAATACTTACCGAACCGCGGCAACGGCCGCTGCCGGTAGGCGTACAGATTCGACAGCACCATGACGTGGTCGCCGTAGTCCGCTTTGGGGTCGTTGTCCATATTTGCGCCTGAGATAAGTCATCGATAACGGCATCAGGTCGTAGGTGCCGTTCTCGACTTCGTTAAGGATGACGATGCCGTTCCACTCGGAGTTCTGGACGTCGGCGGGTCGGTAATGTTCGTTGTCGAGGTAGAACCGTCCGCAGACCAGACCGTGCTTAACGTGATCCGGATACTGCTTGGAGGCGTACAGGAAACCCTGCTGGTGGCCTTGGACGAAGCTCGAGCCGATGTTGTTGAGGCGCGAGACGATCGTGCCGCCGATGGGGCGACCGCTGTAAGGGTTGGGGAAGTAGTGGCTGTACTTCACCCCGTCGATCTCAACGATCTTTAGGAACTCGTGGCGGGTAAACCACGGCGTCTTGAGGCTGTCGAGGCTGATGATCCCTTCCCACTTGGGGTCGCGAAAGATAGCCCGAGTGAGTCGGTGTTCGTGATTCCCGAATAGAAAATGACACTCGGGGTTCCACATCTTGCGCCGCCCTTTGGCGAGGCGCATCCGCTCGTCTTCCATCGGCCTCACGAGGCGGTCGAACGCTTCGTTGCCGGCCTCGATGTCGGGCATGACCCGCCGCCCTTCGGCTTCTTTAGAGCCGGGTGCGTCGTGCATGGACAGGCTGGGCAGATCCCACCAGTCGCCGATCACGACGATGACGTCGGGTCGGTATTCGACAATGGCTTCGGCGGCCCAGTCTATGTGGGTGGTATCGGATCCCGGCCTGATTTGGGCATCGGGAATTATGAGGTGACGTCGCACATCATTTCTTGGATACCCGCTTTCGGGCGGGCTTCGGATAAACAGCACCGGTCAGCGCCTGGTGCAGTAACCCGGCCAAGGTGTCGACAAACACCTCGTTGCGGCCGAGCTTGTGGTTCATCATGTCCAAGATGGCGTGAACCATCTCGTGGAAGAAGGTATGGAGCTGGAGCGACTGGTCGATCTCGCCGCTGATGTGGATCTGATGCAAAGTCGGCAACCAGATCCCGCAGCAGTCCTCCCCAAAGGCCCACTCGCCCGGCTTGGCCACGAACACTTGGATGGTGTGACCGAGCAGCGGGATCGTTTGGGGGATCATGTCGCTATCCTTTGGCGATGACGGCAGCGGCGCCGGCGACCATGACGCCCACCAGGGCGAGATTGGCCGCTTGCTCCGAAGTGAGGCTGTGGTGGGCAAGCGAGAGCATGGCGGCGACGCCGGCCCAGCTCGAGGGCTCCTTGCCCCGGTCGATGGCGTAGAGCGCCAACGCTTTGAGCTTGTTCATTGCGGATCGACTCCTGTTTCCATGATGGTCGCCAAGCGGACGGCTCGGCCCTTCACCTGCATGGCCCACTTGCTGTCGAGCATGGCTTCCTTGGCCGCGGTGTAGTCCTTGTCACGGATGGCCCGCATGAGGTCGTGGAAGCCGCTCAACCGGGTGGGGCCAAGGTTGAACATCATTTCGATGAGGACGGAGCGCCGGGTGGGGTCGAGGTCGAGGTAGCCGGCGATCGAGGCGCACTCGGTCTCGGCTTGCTCGAGCTGGATCTTGGCGACGGCGCTGGCGAAGGGTTCGGGCCAGTCTTGCAGGGCGCAGCCGTAGCCGATGGTCTGGACGCCGACGGTATCGAGGTAGACAGAGGGCCGGAAGCCCTCTGCCGACTTGACTCGCGGTAAGGCGATGTCCAACTCCGCGCTCATTCCATGGCCTTCAGTCGTTTACGATGGAACAACAGGGCGTAGGTGCCGGAAACCAGAGCGATACACAGTACGATGAACTGTAGCACTTCGTTTGCTGCGGTTAAGTGACTGAAGAACCAACCTATCCACGCGGTGAGGGCTGCCCCGTCAGCGATCCGGTCGTGCGCTGACCCTTCCATGTCACAGTTTCCCGATGTCGCTTTTTACGGCGTCCGCGGCGGCCTTGACGGCGTTTGCTTCGGCGGTGGCTTTGGCACCGAGCTTTTCCCAGAGAACAGCACCACCCGCAACGAGGACGAGGGCGATAAAGAGGTACAAGAGGGCTTCCATTGAAATCTCCTAGTGGCGGGGTCTGAAGTTGTCGTCGTTGAGTAACCAGTCGCCGATCAGCAAGATCGCGATTGTGGCGAGGAGGACGAAGGTCATAATGTTTCCTTCCGGTGATTCGGATACGCCTTGTTGAGCGCGTCACCGACCTTCTGGGCCAGCTCGAGCTGCGTCAGCTCCTCGGGGTCGCCCGCTTCGAGGACGGTGTTGAAGTCGGCGTGGATCATGGTTAGAACGCCGTCGCGTTGGATTTAATAAACCCAACCGAAATACCCACGCCGGTCAGCGTTATGGACGAAGCGGTAGTGTTTGTCAGCGTTACGCAAAAGTAATGCGGTGAACCGGTATTGCCGGGCGTTACGCTTGCAATTAGGCCAGGGTAATAACCGTTGACGTTTGCAACCCCCAACACGCCTCCAGTCCAAAGATTGTATAAATATTTGTTTGTGACAACGACATTCGTCGCGCCCGCGGCAACAGTTGACGTTACAGTTGTCGTGTATGTCCAATCGTTGGTTAAGTCGCTCGGATATTGCCCGTCAGCTGATGGACCGCCAAGAGACAATACTTTTGGGCGATTATTGACCAATACGCCGCCTGTTGTCGTATTGACCAAACCGCCGAGAGTGGTGCTACCTGCGGAGCGTAAGTCAGTTTGAATCGTTGAGTTATTGGCGTAAATCTTGGCTGTTGATGCCAAATTTAAAAATACGTCACTTGCCGTTGCAAAATTGACTTCATCCAAAACAAGAGTGAGCACATTTGAGGTTGCGTCCCATCCACCGGTTCCATTGAAGAATCCATAGGTAACGTGAAGCGTACAATTGTTGGTTGAGATAACGGGATAACCCGATGTGGCTTCGCAATACAGCCCTCGAATGGTCGCATTGACGTTTTGCAAGTAAGCCTGATACGGGCCTGCCGATGCGTTGTCTTCAATAACAACGTTAGTCCAATTCCACGACCTAGAACTCAACGGCAAACTGACGTATAACCCGTATCCGGTATTGAAACCGATGTAAATGTCTTTCCACGAAGTGGACGTAAAGTAACCGCCATCGGGCGTCGTAACAGTTGGTGAGATGCGAATTCCGTTAGTGTTTCCAGCAATCGTAATGTCGCTGAAGTCACCCATGTACCAGTTGTACATCTGCATTCCAAGGACGCATTGACGAACGGTAATGTCACGCCACTTTAGAAATCCGACAAACGTGCCGTTGTTTTGTCCAACTTGAATACCGATAGTTGCCGTGTTTGAACCATTGACATGAATGCCTTGGAATACGCTCGGGGGAAACAAAAAAGCGTTTCCGCTATTCGTACCCGACAGGACAAACATCGTTGTTCCAGCGTTCCATGTACTGTCGTAAACATCACCAGATCCGTCGCCGATCCATGCGCCAGTTGAACCTGTGACCGTGCTTGAAATGACGTACTTGCCTGACGGGAAATAAATATGTTTGCCTGTGGCAATGGCATTGTTAATCGCCGTGGTCGAGTCCGAACTGCCCGTCGGATCAGCCCCGAAATCGAGTACCGACACCGACTCTTGCAGCTTTGACGCCGTAGTGCGGTCAACAGCGCCAGTGCCGCCCTGGTTGTAGTGCGAGCCGAGCTGAGAGAGGTTGTATGAGGCTGTCATTACAGGTTTCCTTCAGAGACCCAAGTTCCTGGCGTACCGGCCACCGTGCATACCCAAGATTTTGGCGAGCCGACCGCCGGCGCTGAATTAAATACTCGACTGCCGACGATCCATGTGCCTGTTGCTGGCGCTGCCGTGCCAGTGGTAAATGTTTTGGTATTGAGTTCAAACGAACCGAACTTGGATGGGTTGATCGGAGCCTGAGTGCCAATTGAAACCGTCATATCGTCAACGTAAAAATCTGTTGCCGCTGTTACGCTGACGAACCAAATGCCAAAATTTACCGATCCAGCAGCCGTTGGATAGACCGTACAAGTTAACGTCGCCCAACCAGAATTCGCATTTACTCGGTAGTCTCCAGTGCTTGAAGCGCCTGCGACAACTGGAACTGCGAACCCTGCGTTCGTTAGTTTGACCAACGCTCTAAGCGTGAAAGGTTTACCAACCTGAGCTGCGCTAACGCTAATATTTTGATAAAGGCGCGGCGATCCGCTCGCCCCTAAATTGCCGTGGAGCATTAAACCTTGCCCAACTTCTGAGGCAATAAATTCAACGGTTGCTGGAGTCGAACTCCAACTCCAACCGTAAATGCCAGCTTCAAAAGACGGGTTAACCAACAGGTTTTGTCCGTTGAAATAATCCGGTCGGCAAATTGGACTAATGCCAGAATTGGGCGTTGCGAGCAGATTGTTATCAATCATTTCGTCAACCCAAAGCGTCGGAAGTTGGCTTAAAAGCAACTGATCCGACATTCTGCGAGATTGATTTGTCGAAATTCTGACGTTAGATGTTGCGTCTACCGTGAAATACGTTTGAAAATCTACGTCGTCAGCGCTGCTCGTAAATGTTTCAAAATAGACGGTTGAATTGTTCGAAACCGTTACTTTGCCAACGGTTGAGTTGCTGACAAAGGCTATGCCCTTAAACTTTATGTTTTGGCAATTGTTGATAGAAATGGCGTACCCAGTAGACGGGCCAGCTTCAAACCAAAATTCATCAATGGTCGTATTAGTGCAACCAATCAGGCTGACTGGCGTTTTGTTCGCGCTACACGTTCCCTCGATGACCAGTCCTCGAATATCGTTACCTTCAGAAGGGAAAGTCGCATTCTGAATCAAAATATACGAATCAGTTGTAGATCCCGTACTGCCTTCTTTATCAATGTTGCTGATGCGATTGAAATTGCCTTTCAGCGACAAGATTTGATTGGTGTAAGTCCCGGCAGCGAGAATTCCATCAATAATAGTTGTCTGGGTATAGCTGTCCAGTTTTAAGCAAACCGAACACGCAAACGCGAGTCGTCTAAAAATTGAATTAGTAATTGTGCCGACATTTTGAGCAATGGCCGTCACGTTTCCGCTGAAATTGATCCCTTCAATACAGCCCAGCGCATATTGATTGGTTGTGCCAGGGCTTACCGAATTCAGCGTAATGAGAGCGGCACCAGAAAATCCGCCGCCCGCTTGAATGGTCGGCGCGATATTGTCGCCATACAAATACTGGAACGAATACACCTGCAATGGTGACGAAATTGTGTAGTTGCCTGCGGGGAAATAAATCTTTTTGACCGAAGTTGTTTGCCACCCGGTTTGCGGGTACGTATCCACAGATGGCTTGCACGAATTGATCGCCGCTTGAATTGCAGCCGTTGAATCGGCCACACCTGTTGGATCCGCGCCAAAGTCCAAGACGCTAACCGATTCCTGCAACTTGCTCGTCACCGTCCTCGATGTCGCGCCCGTGCCGCCTTGGGTATACGTGATGTGACTGGACGGCGCATTAACCGTCGCCACACCCGTGGTCGGCACCACCGTCACGTCGCCGCTCATGGTGAAGCCCTGCACCGAGCCACCGTTGTTATAAAGGATCTGGCCCGAGGTACCGCCCGCCACCATCGTCCCCATGGCTTGCGCGATCAGGTATTTGACCAACAGGATCTGACCGGCTTTAGCGCCCACCGTCAGGGTCAGCGTCGAGGGCGACGTCCACGTAAAGTCAACACCGTTGACCAGTGTCGCACCGTCTAACGAGACATCGAGCGCACTCTGCGAGCCGACGGTACCCGTGAGCGTAAAGACCGTCTGCCCCGCCGTTGCCGTAAACGTGTCGGCGTAGGCTGCCGAATATGCCTGGGACGGGATGGTGTAATTGTCGACCGTCCAGATCAGGTTGCCCGACGAGTCTTGCACGACGATCTTGTAGGCGATCGTGGTCGAGAACCACACCGAGCAGCTCGCGCCCGACGCATTCGCCGTCTCACCGCGGGCATTCAGGATGATCGGATTGGTCAGCGGGGTCGACCCCGTGGCGTCCGTGTACGTCGCTGCCGGGGTCGTGGTGCCGGCGTAGTACGTGTACACCTTGCCGCCGACCAACGGATTGTTGTTGTTGTCCGCGAACCGCCAGACGGGTACGTAGGACGAAGTGACTGTGGTCATCGAAACCTCAGACGAAGTTAAAAATGATGAGGCCGTCTTGGCCGGGGCTATTGGCAATGGTGAAAGTGCCGTTGCCGCCGGAGGTGCCGGTGCCGTAAACGCCGACCACGCCGTTGCCGCCGGCGCCGGTGCCGGAACCGTAGCCGCCGCCGGGCTGCCCGGCGTTACCGGCAAGATTGGCGGCCGTGCCGCCCGTCGCTGCCGCACCCGCCACGCCACCAGTGCCGTCAGCAGCAAAAGTACCCAGACCACCGTTGCCTCCCACGGGGGCGCTCATGGCCACCGCTGTCGAGAACGTCGCATTAGTCACGGTCGAGGCCGACGAGGCCGCATACCCGACCACCGCCGTCAGCGTCTGGCCGTTATTGGCCGCGACCGAATAGACCGACCGGCAGTAACTGCCCGACGCACCGCCGCCGCCTTGGCTGCCCCCTCGAGGGACGCCGTGGCCACCGTAGCCGCTCGCCCCCCAGCACTCGACGGTCATGGTCGAGGCGCCCGAGGGGATGGTGACGGTGTAAGTGCCGTGCGTGCTGTAAACGGTCTGCGTGGGCGAGAACACCACGTTCGGGTCGGCCATCAGGATGGCCTCTATGCCGCTCACGTCAGCCCGGTTCCCGAGATCAGCCACCGGGCGCTGGCAACCTTCTGGGCCACCGCGCGACCGTATTGCGCCAAGGTGCGGGTGCCGGTGGCGCCCGACGGCGACCAGACCAGTACGTCGGTGTTGATCGCGATCGTGATCGAGACCGCCGCCGAGGCGTCGTTAACGAAGGTCAGCACCGTACCGATGGGGTACGCCACCGACGCATTGGCCGGGATGGTCAACGCCACCGACGAGGCACCGGTGTAGTAGATGTGCTTGTTCGCGTCGCTTAAGGCCAACGTGTAGGCGCCCGTCTGGCCGTTCTGCGGCACCCCGGCGTAACCCACCGGCCACGCGGTACCGCCCGAATCGGGCACCGTGGTGCCGGCATTGAGGGCCGTGAAGCCCGGCAGGATCTGCGGCACCGTGCCGGTGAGCAGCAGTCGCCACGCCGAGTTGCGATACATAAGCGCCGCGACTTGCCCGGCAACGATCTGGCCGGCAACCAGGGCAGACCCGTCGGGGTTGGTGATGGCGATCGCGCCGGTGGAGTTGACGTTAATCGTCGACGCGCCGGTGTTGGTGGCCGACGGCAGCCAGTACACCGTCACGCCGTCCGACAAGACCGACCAGCTTGTCGAATAGGTCAGCAGGTAGGCGTTAGCCGCCCCGGTCGAGGTGCCGGCGTACAAGCCCCCGGCGGTGGAATTGATGACGTTATCGACCGTGCGGATGGTGTTGCCGACCGAATCGGTGACCACGAACTTGTAGCCGATATTCGACGGCAGCCAGATCGCCGCCTCACCGCGAGCGTTGAGTACGACCGGGTTGGTGTTGGGGGTAACACCCGACGAATCCGTATACGTAGCCGCCGGGGTTGTCGTGCCGGCCAAATACGTGTAAGCCAGACCTCCGACGAGAGGGTTTCCATTTGCGTCCCAATCGCGGTAAAAAAGTGAGGGTACTAAAGTCGTCATGTGTTCCTGCCAAGGAGTTGGCTATGGTCTGGATGTTTGCGTCGGTCGTGCTGGTATTGGCCGTCTTTCACGAACCGTTCCGCAAGGTCGTTTTGATTACCGCCCTTGTCATACTGGCGTTCGTGGTGTTCTGGGTTTCTACCAACGGTCACCACTGAGCTGACGCGCTTACTTCGGTTCCTCAAAGCCACCAGCCAACGGCTTGGTGGTCTGCTGCAATTCCTTGCCCTTGTTGATCATCTGCCAACCCTTGCGACCCAACGACGCAAGGCCGCCGGTCTTGGCGTCGACCATCGTGGTCGCCAGATTGCCCGCACCTTCGGCCAGCGCACCCGTGAGGGTGTTGCTGTTGTTGATGACGTGACCGACCGGCTGCGCTTTGACGTAGCGCGAGACATTCCCAAGCGTTTGCAGGGTCTGCGATTCTTCGCCGGGCAGCAGGTGTTGCATCTTGGGCGACAAGGCTTCTAACCGCTTGTTGAACCGCGCTTGATTAAACGCGTTGTTGCCCTGCGAGTCGATCCCGGCAGCCGTGCGTAGATCGTCCAACGTCGCCACGCCCATCGTTTGCAGCGCCCGATCGTTGTTGCCAAGGTTCTGGCGCATCAGTGCCACCTGATCGCGGTTGCCGCCGGTGACGAATTTCGGGACGAACTTGTCCGGTGGCACCGTGCCTTCGACCGCTGCTCGGTAGGCCGGGTCGGCTTCCAGTGCCTCAAACCGGCTGCGAGCGGCTGAACGAGCCGCGTCGGCCAACGGCTTCAGCTCGGCGGCCTGACCTTTAAGCGGCAAGTCCTCGAGCTGCTGCCGAATGATCGACGCCGCGGCCCGAGCGTTGCCGCTGGGGTTGTCGCGGGCTTCGCTCGCGAGGTTCGTCCGCATGGCTTCGAACTGCTCGAACGACATCGGTTCGCCGCTTTCAAAGGCTTTCAGATCCGACTCAATGCCAGCCGGCACAAAGTTGCTCTTGAGGCTTTTCTTGAGCGCCGCCCGGGCGTTCTCGGCAAACGTCTGCCCGTCGACCGGAAAATTGCCGCCAGCGGCATCGTTGAGCGCCTGATACTTGGCGTTGATGTCGGCGACGATCGGGGCGTCGTGATCCTTGTACGCCTGAATGAGCGTGTCGCCATGCTCGGTGGCGTTGGTCGTGAATACGTCGGGGCCGACCTGATCGCGCAGGTGCTGCAAGTTCGCCTTGAGCGCTTCGTCCTGGGCGTTGTGGAAATCGCCTAAGCCCGTCACGCCGCGGCGATTCATCTCGCGAGAAAGAATGGCGGGGCTTTGAGTCGCCTGACCTTCGGTAAGACGAATCGGTACCGGGAGCGAATCGGCTTCGGCGTGGCGCGACAGCACTTCGGGCTTCGGAGTCTGCCCCTGCGCCACGGCTGCTCGATAGGCTTCCTGCAAATCGGGGCTTGCAGCCACCACGTTGCCACCCGACGCCGACGCGGCACCCATCGAGGTCGGCTGTTGCGACCAATGGGCAGCACCTTGGGTCAGCGACGGAGCGATACCGTCTAGGCCACCTCGAGCCATCGAAGCATTGGCGCCCAAGGCTGCCCCTGCTCGATTAATCACAGGGCCACCCACGACGCCGCCGAGGACGTTTCCGGCGGTTTCCGTCGAACTGGCCGATGGGGCAAGTAGGCCAACACCGCCGCCGATCAGGGCGCCACCGAGAGCGGTGTTTGCGCCGGGGATCATAGCAGCGGGTGCATACGCAACCCCGCTGCCGACCAAGTTACCCAGCTTACCGGCTGGCGTGGCAAGCAACGGTTCGGCCAATTCGCGGGTGTTCTTGACGTCCTCGCGAGAGACCGTGCCTAGAACCTGACCGATGCCTTGCAACGCCGAATTCATTCCGTATCCCGTGCCGGCCAAAAAGCGATACGGCGTTTCGGGGATGTGAATGCCGGTGTCGTAGCCGGCCACATTGAGGTTACCGCCACCCGCAGTGGGGTCGTTCGGATAGACCTTCGGCGGGGCTTTCGGGCCTACACCGAAGTCAAGCCACGGCAATTTCAAGTTGCCATGAGCAAACTGCTCTTTGCTTTCGCCCGTCAGCCGATCGCTCTTGGGCTTGTCTTGGGGGGCGTACGCCGCCGCAAGGGCATCGGCATCGGGATCGCCCGAAGGCTTGGATGATTTCGAGCTGCTCTTGGGCGTGCTGGCATACGCAAGCGTCAGCGCGGCATCATCTGCATCACTCATTTAGGCCACCGACATGATCGTGTGCGCGTTTGCGATTGATGAAATCTTTCGCCTGCTCGGGCGAGTCGAAATGACGCTTGAGGAATTCCGCTCGTTCTTGAGGACTTTTCAGCGCGTTGTAGGTATGCATGAGCGGATCGGCATCCGACATCAGCTTATCGTCCGCTTGCTGCAATCCACCGGCGTCCGGATGCTTCTTGAGGTAGTCCTGAGCCGACCGAGAGCGCACAAGGTTCTGGCGCATCGTCCCCTCGATAC
>Ga0208502_1000016_pt1 | contig 34096 bp, 33 predicted proteins | sample CryBogCBE18Jul07_FD_184579 | JGI IMG/M metagenome (GOLD analysis project Ga0208502, IMG submission 184579) | Freshwater microbial communities from Crystal Bog, Wisconsin, USA - CBE18Jul07 (SPAdes) | ecosystem: Environmental > Aquatic > Freshwater > Lake | place: Crystal Bog, Wisconsin, USA... | reverse complement strand
TATACAATATTTCGAACAAAATAAATGACGACTCCTAAAAACCAAAAATATAAAATTAATTCTATGATACTTATCCAACGTGGTTTTTTATTTTCTGTTTTTTCATCAAACTCTCCTAAATAATGATCACAACCTCTTGCTAAAACGATACCTAATACTAAATAAATGGCCGTGATAAAACCAATATCTATGATTTTAATTCCACGAATGATAATTTCCTTTTTGTAACTCATGCTATATGCAAATACAACTTTAACGATTCAATCACCTTTTTGGATAATTTTCTCTTTTTTTCACCCGTAGTAAATGTATCCAATAAAGTAGGGGTTTCTTTCAGTTGAGTCGTCAACGCGTACATAGTACCATACACATCCAACAATGCTTTGGCGGTAACGGTACTGATCCCTGGTATCTGTGACATCATCAATCCATCAATGTTTTCAGGCGTCAACTTATCCTTCTTCTTGATTTTTACCATCGAAATATAATCCTTTTCGGTAGCATCCTTATTCACCTTTTCAACCAACATGGTTAAATACTCTACCGTACCGTCTATCCCTGACGTATGCATGACGGAAAAACCATGAAACCATAAACTCATGAGCGCCGATTCTAAATTCTTTTTTGGTAAAGACGTAGACGTATCCATGGATCCTTCAATGAGATACACAATACGATGCGGAGGCAAAGTGGATTCCAGTAGGCGATACTGCTGCTCTTGGTACCGTCCATCACAAATACTTGCCGCTAAATCTGCTACCGTTTTACGTTCTACCAACACGATGGTTTGGTCATCCTTTTCGATGGAAATGTCGCCAATCGACATTTGTTTTGATTCCGCCTTCATACGTGCCAACAAAGCATGTTCGCGACAATCAATGTAGAGGGTCATTTCTGTAGTAAGCCAGTATACATTTAAACCTTTTCTTTTGTACTTATCATCTTAGATCCATAATGTACCTCTTTCTTTTCAATGTCACTATAATCATCCCGTTGAATGACTGACAGGGGATACAATACGTACCATCGGTCCCGTTGTTGCAATCGTTTCCATTGAATGTCAATCGCAAAGAGTTTTACATTGTAATCCGTAAGCAAGTAGCCAACACTTTTCTTGAAACTTTCTAACAATGTATCGTAATAGTGACGCTTTACGATATATCCCGTAGTAGTTTGGGCATTAAAGACACGAAGACAACCCTCTTCTTTATTAAAGGGTGGACCCATGTTTGTTCCTAACAACAAAACATCCCAATCGATCGAACTCGATAAAAACGTATCCAGCTGTCTATGAAAGAGATCCGGATCCGTAAATTCAATGTCATCTTCTACGACACAAAGAAAGGGTAACTTTTGTTCCTTGGCCAATTCTAAACAACGAATGTGACTCATGGCGCATCCAATGGCACCTTGTTTACAATTGACCGCATCGACCCGAATGCCCGTACATCCAATGGAGGCGATTTGTTGAAGAACGTGTTCGTTACGATCTGTACGGTGTGCCAAATTAATGTAATAGATATTCATTACTATGATAACACAAAATCTATTTAAATGAATGTTTGAATCATGCTCAATATCCCCAGTTCATGACCAGAAAAAAGGATCTTGATTAAATAAGAATTGTATCGTTCCTTGTTTTTTTGATTCATAAACGCGGTGACCATTTACTCTTGTGACGGGGTTAACTTTTTAGGATGTTTGCTGTATTTTGCATAAAACAACAATACGGGATCTTGTTTAAATAAATGTATCAAATTTCCATCTTCTTTTAATGCAGCGCGTACAATGTCACGGTCACGCAAATAATGACGTGGAATATAATAGATAGCACCACAGCAGCCAGTACAAGTTCTTTATTATTCCTTACATGGTCACAAAAAAGGGCATACATGTTATTCTTGAACGATGCTTTAATTACATCAGGATCCTTTTGTAGAGTAGGAGATGCAAATTGTATGGCACTTCCTGCATTTCGTAAAGCTGCCAACACGACTTCTTTGTCCTCTTTTAGGCGTGGAGAAGCAAATTGTAGCGCGTATCCACGATTTCGTACGGCCGCCATGACCACTTCTTTATCATCAGTGTAGTCACTGCCACATAACAAACAACCATTGCTTTTGACAGCGAGAAGCATCCATGTTATCTTCTGGGAATCCATTTAAATAGAAAAAGACAATCCACTCTAATGGGAATACCGAGTTATTTTTCGTATCTCTTACGAAAACATCCCTACATTATTACCGCGCTGCAACCCGCTGATAATTTGTACCTGGATAGTAACTCTATCATTTATGATATGGTTTCTAGCATGGATACCGTAAATGAATCCATCTTGATTCAAAATGTATGTGAAAAGATTGACTTTTATCTTTCCTTAGTAAAACCCAAACGTGTCTTCATTGCCTTTGACGGGATTCCTCCCATGGCCAAAATTAAACAACAAAAAGATCGACGATACAAAAGTTGGATTCAGCAAACCATGTCTAACGCACCCATGGGGTGGAATACCATGCAAATTACGCCAGGTACATCGTTCATGAATGAACTGGATGCCAAGTTACATGCCTATTTTAAGACGCATGCTTCCCGCTACGAATCCTTTCAGCTCTCTACCAGTAAAGAGGCAGGCGAAGGAGAACACAAACTCTTTGCCTGGATTCGTGCCCATCCCGAGCTACACAAGGATCAAAAGACCTTGATATACGGGCTGGACTCGGACCTCATTGTGTTGAGTTTACATCATTTGCAGTATGGCGAGATTCGTCTTTTGAGAGAAGCACCTGCGTTCATGCTTCAAGATCGTGAATTACACGTATTGGATGTACCCAAGTTAGCGGATAGTATTCGTGAATTGATTGGAGAAACCAAGTTATCCGATTATATTTTCATGACCCTCTTTTTAGGAAACGATTTCATGCCTCATTTTCCTGCTCTCAATCTAAGAACCAATGGCTTTGATACCTTGTTTCGAACGTATACGTCTACCATCCAAGCAAACGAACATTTGTTTGATGGAGAGATACAATGGCCCATTGTTCAAAAATTTATCCAAGCTCTTGCCCTACAAGAAGAAAACATTATCTTGAAAGAATATTATTCGAGAAATCGGTATCAAGTAGATGCCTCTACGGAAGAAAAGAGGTTACAGAATCTTCCCATGTTACAGAGAGAAAAAGAACATTTTATTTGTCCAAGTAAAAAGGGATGGCAACAACGTTACTATGATTCCTTTTTTACTTCAAGTAAAGAGGTCATTTGTAAAGAATATGTAGATATGTTAGCGTGGAACATGCAGTATTACACTACGGGATGTACCCATTGGCGTCTTTATTATTCGTTCATGTATCCGCCTCTGTTGGAAGATTTGGCAAAGAATATACCAACCACCCATACAATAGAGGTCTGTGAAGAGAAATTCAATGAACGTGAATTGTTAATGTATGTATTGCCTCCCCTGTATTATCGATTTATGCCGGAAGGTGTTTCTGTAAAAAGTGTCCAACCTACGTTGGAATGGTCCTATTGTAGATATACATGGGAAAGTCACGTACGTTATGTTTTGTAAACTTGATCGACAAGATTTTTTAATTGTGTTTTGTTTGAATCATTGGTATTCTGTAAGGTTTGTACTTTGGATTGTAATTCTAAAATCTTATCTACTTCTTTTTTTAAGGAATCAAGATTGGCCTGATTTTTTTTGGCCAAGGATATACAGGATGCATCGTAATTTTCATATCCTTCTTTTTTCCAATGAAAAAAAAGAAGTATCAATAGCAATAAAATAACCCAATACATATTATATATTTTGTTTTTATATTCTATGGAAAACAGTAGTTATCAAGTATTACATCTTAAACCTGCGATACAAAAAACTACGAATCAATTGAATTATGTACCCAGAATGATCAAAACGGTTCCCGGTACCATTCAAGGTACGTGGTATCCTACAGCTCGTCCCTTACAACATTATCGTAAACGTGGTACAAATGGTTCTCATACAACAGATGTTTCCTATAGTATTCCAAAGAATTGTGTTCCTTGTAGTCATTCTTGTCGTGTAGGAACACCTTTCAAAATGCTTGGTAAAAAGGATAATGGAAAACAAAAATCAGTATGTTGCCAACCTGGAAATGTCATTAGTTTTAGTGGAAATGCGAACATTCAAAGTGGTTCTACCGATAAACCAAGAATCATCAATGGAGTTCGAACTCCAGGCTATTATTTTTCTCATGATGTGTACTTGAAACGAAGAGGTAGATCCTATCTTGCCAACTCTACCTTTCATGAAATTGCAGGAATTGATTATACCAAGGCACCCGATGGATCGAAACAGGACAGCAGTCATTATGCACAAAATATACCCACTGCTCCTGCCTGTTCTAATATAACTATTTATAAACCAAGTAATCCTTCCTTTTCTACACAAGGACCCGTAGATGGAAGCACTCATATTGCACGTAAAAAATACAATGCGATTACTACGAACAATTCTTCCTTTGTGAAATCATGGGGTGTAAAAATGGCCTATACAGAAGAACCCATTTTCTTTCAAAAAAATAATTATTATGTTTGTACTAGCGCCAATTGCGAATAAATAAGAATATCAGTAACAAAAGGACACTACAACATAACATGTGTAACATTTTTTGATTCGTAGATGGCATTGGATAACTAGGGGCCGAATACGAAGGGGTTGAATAACTTGGTATAATGATTTGTACATCTTGTACAAGAGATCGATTGCAAAGGGGACATCGTGTTAATTTAGGATAACAAACTGCACATACTTTATGATGACATGGAAAGGTAACATAATTGGTACGTTCTTCAAAACAAATGATACATTCTTCCATAAAATAACAATCTAAAGGAATAACATGAGCAAAGCAAGAGTCATTGGTGCCGGTTCTGCCGGAAGTACCATTTATCATTGTAATGTAAATTTGGATACCGCTGGTGGCACCAAAAAACAGGGATTGCCCTTTCAATTGGACCGGCGTACGTTTCAGCATCGTGCGGTTCGTATCAAAGCCACTGGTGATAAACGGGACTATATCTTTACATTGAATCAAATTGGTGGTATAGGTAGAGTGGAATGGTACCCTCGCGATGGGATTCGTCCACAGGACCCTTACCCCTATGTCCTACATGTACCCAATGGACAAAATCAAATTTCTACACCACCAAGCAAACATCTTGGTCGAAATTGGGATGGTACTCCTATCCAGTTAAACATTAGCCAAAAGATTGTCTCTTAATCCATTTGATACTTTACATTTTGATAACCTTTGTGGTAGACCCCTCTGGAACCAGCATGACCACCATAAGGAATGGTAGAGTTAGTAGATCCTTTGGCTGCATTCTTTTTCTTGGGAGCAACGGCACCTGCATTGCGTGTACGAATCAAGGCATGTTTTACGTCATTTCCATTCCTTGTTGAAAATTGTGTGCGCAAGTTACCAAGAGAAGCCACGCGCAAAGAAGTACGCTGGGAACTGTCCATGACCCCGACTTTAGGAATACGATTTTGTTCTACCTTTTGAGTCACCATGGCTCGTCCAGCAGAAAAGCTTTGATCGCGTGAAACAGTATCACTACCCAAGGTAGTGGTGCCGGCGCGAAAGGTTCCAATACATCTGGCACTCATACATTACATGATTAAAAAATTGTCATGTTGGATAGTTCTTTCAACATTCTTTTCGAACAACTTTCTACTACTAAACCATTTGCATAAACACCGTAATTGGAATAATAATTATCGTTTTCTAAAGAAAAATGATAAATGGTATATGTTCCAGGGGTTTCGTATACAGATGCACGAGCGTCTACGCAAGCAGGTAAACGGTACAGATCATCTGTAACATATGCATCTCCATTCACTTCTATGGTTTTGAGTCGTTCTTCTTCATTTGTAAATGGAAATACTAAAATAGAATGGCATCCAGTAAGAATCAAATCTTCAAATATTTCAGGATAGTTTTCCTTGGAACACTTGTACAATTGGTTCTTGATTCTTTCCGGGGAAGCTTCATGATAAATCTCCTTCTTTCCAATCATATAAATCGGTACATAGCCATGTTTCACGGTTTTGATGAAATCTCCTTTACGTAAATCTTGAATTGGTTTGTAACCATGGATGGTTAAAATGGTAGTTCCTTCTTTGAAACAAACCATTCTCGCAAAGGGTGGTAGTGTTGGATATGTCCAAATACTTCCTGCAAATACACAGGCAATTAATTTTGATCCATCATAATTTGATGCTACACTATACCAATCTTTACCATTAATTGCAGGAGTATTTATCCATCCAACATTATTTATATTTGTCCAAATACTGTTCCTGTCACATGCAATCAATACAGATCCGTCACTATTTGATGCTACAATATTCCAATTTTTAGATCCTGTATTATTATACGCCACCCATATTCCTATCTTTGTCCAAATGCTTCCTCCGTACTCACCGGCAATTAATTTTGAACCATCACTATTTGATGCTACACTAAACCAATTTTTAGGTCCTGTATTATTATTTATCCATCCAGATCCTACATTTGTCCAAATACTTCCTCCATATGCACATGCAATAAATTTTGTACCAGTATAATCACTTGCTACACTTGTCCACACTTGACCATCAATACTAGGAGTAATTGCATTATTGTTGTACCATCCGGTACCATTCACATTTGTCCAAATACTTCCAAGATCTTCACACGCAATCCATACGGATCCATCACTATTCGATGCTACACAAGTCCATAATTTAGTTCCTGTATTCGTATCACTCCATATATTTCCTGTCTTTATCCAAATACTACCTTGATATTCACATGCAATTAATTTTGATCCATCACTATTCGATGCTACACTAAACCAATTTTTATTTCCAAGATTATTATCCACCCATCCATATCCTACATTTGTCCAAATACTTCCACCTTTTACACAGGCGACTAATTTTGTACCAGTAAAATCACTTGCTATACTATACCAATTTTGAGGATCAATACTAGGAGTAATTGCATTATTATTGGTCCAACTCATAACAAATAGGTTTAAAAAATTGATATGAAAGTAACATAATTAGAGTAAGAAATGCCCCATAAGTACAACCTTCGCAACTCTCAGCCTCCTTTCGATCAGGACAAGTTCAATGAATTACTGAGTGAAATCTTCCCTTCTAAATATATGAAAGATAAGGTAAAGAAGGGCTCGGAGGAGTCTGATTCTGGGACGGAATATGAAACGGATGACTCTGATTACGAGACGGAAACGGAAGAAAGCGACGACGATGACTCCGACTACACGGAAGAGAGTGACCCAATTAACGTCAACATTACCTTTACCATGGGACAAGAAGAGGAAAGTGAAGAAGAGATGGATGTTGAAAAAACGGAAGAATTTTTAGAAAAGGTTGAAAAAATGGGAACGGAGCTTTCCGTGTACAAAGAATTACCCATGTACAAGAAAATGTTGGAGACGCATCAAGAAATGGCGAAAAAGACAAAGGCTGCCAAAGAAAAGAGTGAAAAGAAGGAAAAACGTGAAAATGAAACTAAATTTGGATCACTCATTCAAAATAGACCGCCCAATGACGTGAATTATTTCAAAGGATTGGCCATGGAAGAACAACGCATTCTACTCTCCAAGCTAACTACCCTTCGCGAATTGGACAAGCAACAGAAACCAAACCGCATACGTTTGTTGGAATCTGACATTCCAGATGAATACAAATTGATTGCCTTTCAAAAAATGAATCAGCTCAAGCAAGGTAGCGACGGTGAAATTGGAAAGATTCGTGCTTGGTTAGATGGTTTCATGAAGATACCCTTTGGAAAGTTTCACACTCTTCCCGTTTCCTTGAAAGATGGTCCAGATGCGTGCCATGCCTTTCTGGAACAGGCGAAACAACAGCTAGATGAATCCGCGTACGGGTTACAAGATGCAAAAACACAAATCATGCAGTACATTGGTCGACTCATTTCAAATCCTCAAAGTACTGGAACGGCCATTGCGATTGAAGGACCCATGGGTACCGGAAAAACCACTTTGGTCAAAGAAGGTATCAGTAAAATCTTACAACGCCCTTTTGCTTTCATTGCTCTCGGTGGTGCCACGGACAGTAGTACCTTTGACGGCCACATGATTACCTATGAAGGAAGCATCTGGGGTCAAATCGTAGACGTGTTGATGAAATGTAAGTGCATGAATCCAGTATTCTACTTTGATGAATTGGACAAGGTCAGTGAAACACCAAAGGGAGAAGAAGTCATTGGAATCCTGACACATCTCACGGATACGTCTCAAAATGATTCCTTTCAAGACAAGTATTTCAATGGTGTGAATCTTGATTTATCGCGGTGTCTCTTTGTATTCAGCTACAATGATCGATCCAAGGTGAATCCTATTTTGAGAGATCGCATGTACGTCATCAAGACCGAGGGGTACTCTACCCCTCAAAAGACCATTATTGCCAAACAGTACTTGTCCAAATCCATTCGACAAAACATTTCCTTTACAGAAGAAGAGGTGGTCTTTACAGACCAAGCTATTCAATATATCATTGATCATTATACTGGAGATGAAAAGGGTGTACGTAACTTGAAGCGATCTTTGGAAACGATTTATTCCAAATTGAACCTGTTTCGACTCATGAAACCGGGGTCGAATTTATTTACCACTGATTTGCCTTTGAGTGTTTCTTTCCCTTATACCGTAACGCCCGATACTGTCCGCCTTTTACTGAAAATCGACGAAGTAAAGTCTTCTTCGATGATGTACCTGTAGATCCGCCCTTCATTAAATAGGCATTCAAGATAGACGTTCCTTCCCCCAATGCAACCTCTTTTCCTTCAAATTCATCTTCGCCCACAAGATGATCTTGTAAATAAAGATATATATTTGATTTTTGTTCCTCTCGCGTATTTTCAAGAGTCATACTCATGGTTTCTCGCATTTCAAGAAGTAATGCCTTTTTTTTCTTTTCAAAATCAGGATCTTTTGTTTTTTGTTTCAAGTTTTCCATTTTGTTTCTTATGCTTTCTTTTTTTCGATCGATTGTATTTTTGATAGGTGCCAATTCTACTCTCATGGTTTCTTCTTCATCCGTAACGACGGGGCATTTCATGTAGGTGGTATCTGGTCTTTTATTCTCTGTTCGATACATACGTTTACTGAATCGGGCACCTCTTTCTACAAGATCAATGATGAAGCGATACGTAGGATGGATCGTTTCCACGGTGAATGGTTTTGATCCAAATTGAAAGGATATGAGGTCTAATAATGTAAACAAGTATCCGTTGGGGGCATATTTGTAATAATAAAAACGATTGGCATTTACTATAAAGTTGGATAAAAGTAATTCATATACTTCCTGGTCTGTATCAATGAGTTCTCTAAGTTGTGTCAATAAAATGGATAGAGCTTGAGGACTTAAGGACGAACCGAAACACCAGCGTAACATAGTAGATGCAATCACTTGGGTTACTCTATCGGTGAGTGATGATATGATATAATCTAAATAGGGACGATAGATAAAAACAAAGGCAAAATAGGGATTTTGAAATAAAGTAGGGTTTTGGTTAATATACTTTATGGTTTTTATTTTGAATGGTTCTTTCGAGTCAAGAAAAGCTTTTAGATTTTTTTTATTTGTATCATTTTTGAAAAATTCATTTAATTGATAGTAGGATCGTTTGGCAGTAACTACCGTACTTAGACTTGGTTCTCTGGGTACACTTGACTCTCTTGCCACACTTGGCTCTCTGGCTACACTTGGTTCTCTGGGTACACTTGACTCTCTTGCCACACTTGACTCTCTTGCCACACTTGACTCTCTTGCCACACTTGGCTCTCTGGCTACACTTGGTTCTCTGGGTACACTTGACTCTCTTGCCACACTTGACTCTCTTGCCACACTTGGTTCTATGGATACGATTGGCTGTATAGGAACACTTGGCTGTATAGGTACACTTGTCTCTCTGGCCACACTTGGCTCTCTGGACGCACTTGTTATACTTGACACGCTCGACACACTTGGTTCTCTGGTCTCTACCTGTTCTATGGCATAATTTCGTACATGTTTTACATCATGACACAAAGGTTCATTTTTTCTATTCATGCGATCTAAAATGGATTTCGATGGCTTGGGTATACCTGGTAGAATATCCATTTTGTAATTGAATGCACCGGATGTATTCGGGGTTAGAATAATTTTCCATGCAGATTCATGAAAGATGGGTGTAATTAAATCAGCCGCTACCAATTGTCGTATCATTTGTTTCATAAAATCACCATGCGTTACGACAAAAAATTCTCTTTCTGGGTACTTTCTTACCCAATGATCAAAATAATAAAATCCATCTTCATAATACTTTTCATAAGAAGGTTCCGGTATTTCTTTTACCAATGGAACAAATACTGATTCCCTCAACGGAGTAGACGAAGACACTACTTTCTCCATGGTGTTTGTGGATAGCATACGGAATGGTTGTGTCAATGTATATTGTTGGTCTCCCCGTACCAAGGTATACGTATGAGAGATGGACTTACAGGATTCAATTCCACGGATTACTTCCATGAATAATTTCATTTTTTCAATTTGACTTTGAAATGGTAACGGACGATTTACCACATCTATGGCACCATGTTTTGATTTAATGTAGGGAGAAATAATGAGAGTCAAGGGACCATAGGATCCATACTGTAAAATGGCCGTTTGCCAAGTTCGAATCAATGGACTTACAAATACCGTTCCTTTAAACTGAGGTGGATATTCATGCTTTACGGATAAAATTCCATAGGTACATAACGATGGATCCGGTTCTGTAAACGAATACGAACGTTTTTCTTCCAAAAAATTCGCACAAGAAAAAGCTTCACTTTGAAACGTATACGTATTCAATTGTTTAAACGATTGACGTAGCGCGGGCTTTTTACCGAACGTTTTATTTTTACGTCCAGGATAATCGATACGCGGATCATACGTAGTAGTGGGGGTTTTCCAATAATGATTATAATTGGAGATATTTTCGGAAGCATCTTTTCCCCCTTTACGTGTTTTCATAGTATAGAAATAGATTATAATGCAGTTTTACCATCCAAAAAATCTTTATAAAAATTCGCATTCATGTAATTTATAATATCCGTTAATTGTGTACTGGAATAAAGAATTGTAATGTCTCCTTCTTGGTAAGGAACATAAAGGAGTAATAGATATTTTAATATAATAGGGGTAAGAATCAATTGATTGTCTAATAAGGATATTGTTGCTGAAATAAACTGTTTTACACTACCATTAATTGGACGAATTACACAGTAAATAAACGCACCATCTTTTTTAAAAGGGGGTAATGTATTCAACCAATACATTGCTTTGACTAACATGTCTGTATAATAAGAAGAAACGGTTTTTGTATCATCATTTGCAATACTAAGTATTCTTGCATCATATATTTTTTCACTAAATAAAGGATTTGTATTGACAGGATTACCCAAAGTATATTCTCCAAGATGAAAGGTTGTATTGAATTGTAGGATCGGCTGCAATTGTTTTGCATCGGCGGTAGGATATTGATACCTTTTTTTATTGACAATAGGAACACTCGGTATTGGAATCGAATACTTTTGAATTAAAAAAAGAAGAGAAGAACGTATACTCATCATTGGTAACAATGCATTCAATTCATCTATATAGGGAAGAATACCGCATGGTACAATATATTGAGCTTGTCCTGTAACAGCTGTAGGAGTAGCCACTCTATCTTTGATAGAGATTGTAGTGGTGGGTACATTATTTTTTTTTTGAGTCACACAAATGACATTGGAAGTAGCTCGGGCAAATTCTGGTACAAGCTGGGTTGGTTGATCTAAAGTAAAATAAGTGGAACTAATTTGAAAGACTGGGCTCTGTATGGTGATGGAAGGAGAACTATTTAATGTAAATTTCAAATACACATTGGAATCGACGTAAGATGTATTGACAATCTCATAGGCTTTGAATGATACCACATTCTGTGTCATGTAGGATGTAATCAAATAAGGTGTATTTGAACTGTCCATTAATTGAACGGTAAAGGAAGACGGTGATACAGTAGGTATATTCAAGGTGGATATAATCGTGGAGATAATGGTATAATTGGGTTGATCCAAGGTAACCGTTGAATTCTGGTAGAGTTGAAAGGTTGGACTTTGAATGCTCATTGTATTTGAATTATATAATTTGTAGAGTAAATATACATCTGTATTCAAATAACTTGAATTCAAAGAAATAATATAAGAGGGTTGAAATGAATACGTAGATTGATTCGTTGTCGTTAATAAAAGAGGGGTAAACTTATTCAAAGTACTATAAAGATATACACGGAATGTTGGAATGGGTGTAACATCTATGTGTAATGTAGATGTTATGGTTGAAAAAATGGAATAGGATGTATTATCCAAAGTAACACTTGCATTGATTTGAAAGGTAAATGGAGAAGATAAACCATAGTTTATATATTGATTGGATTGCAATTTTAATTGATCATTGGCTTGATAATCTACTGTATAGGTATAAGGTTTCCAAGTAAAGGGAGATGTAATAGATGTTTCCAGTACTTGAACGATAGTACCATTCCGGTAGAGTGATAATGAAAATGTATCCTGGGGGTATAAATAACTACCTACTTGAATAGAAAAAGAAATATCTTGAAACAATGGAACAATACCACCATTCCAAAACGTAAATGAATTGGGGGACAAGGTATACGATAAAGAGGAAACTGCATTTGCGGAAGATGAATTGGGTGGCCAAAATAGTATCGAGCTACTATTTGTAGTGGCATTTGCTTGTGTCAGTTGTTTTACAACTGGAGATTTATCTTGAAATGTAACAGACCCCATGATTACATACAACGAAGGGTTAGTACTGGAAGTCCATGTAATCGTATTGGGATAATTAATGTAGCATGGAGTAATAGTAACATTGTATGGTTTTTCATAAAATAGATAGTTCGTTGCAATTGTGATATCGAGTAATTGAATCGTATAAGGAATACCATAACTTAGATTTGTATTGGATATAGATAGTGTATTATAATTACTGAGCCCAGCATTTGAACCAATCGTAACGGGATACTGTCTAAGCCCATCGGGTGAATTTGTAGAGGTATAACTAGCATTCCACGTAAGAGTAGAATTACTCAAAAAGGGACCATTCGATCCAGATACAGTTGGTATTTGATTCGGCGGAATAGAATCAAAATAAGAATATCCATAAGATTGGTTGTTTTCATTTGTGTTTGCAGGTTGAATCAAATACGGTGTCCCTGCGGACAAAGATCTTGCATCAAGTGGATTACTTTGATTAAAAGTAGTTGAACTATATATAGTAGAAAGTGTTGTATTACCCGATTGAAAGGATTCTGTAGTACTACCTCCTGCCCAAGAAAGATAATTCTGCAAACTTTGAATAATTTTATTTGCAATTGTAATTATTGTTACATATTGATATACTGTAAATGTAGTGGATATACTTGTATTGGATATACTTGCCGTATAAGTAGCAGTATTCAAAATAGAAGGAGGAGTATAGTTATAGGGTAACGTAGTTACCACAGAGAAACCATTGATTGATAAGGTATAGCTATATCCACTGTACCCATCTCCAAAATTTCCTGTAATTATAATAACACTGGGGGATGAAGGATATGAATTATTTGCAGAAATAGATTGAATTGATTGTGTAGTAAATGAAAATGTATTTGTAGAATATTGTTGTTGTGATCCACTAACATAATCATAATCACTAATAGAATTAAAAGTATAAATAAAATAATAGTTACCTGATTGTAAATTATTAAATTGACTATTGGTTAACTGTGCATTGTAGTTTACTGTATCAAATAGTTGAATAAATGTATTATTACTATACAAAGATAAAAAAATAGGGTCATCTGTGTAATCTATATCTATATCACTTGAAGTCCATGCTACTCTTGTAGTAATAGTTTGATTTATATCAACATCATCAATATGTAAGTCTGTACAATAACGTGATACTTTAAAAACTCCAGATTTTGAATTACTTGGTTGTCCTGGATCAAATATAGGATTATAAGCAATAGATGTTGAAAAAACAAGTCTGGATGAATTAAAATTAATATTAAATGCATCATTATAAAAAATAACCTTTATGTTTCTTTTAGTAGTTTTAATATCTTTATATGTTAATGATCCGGATTGATTATATAAATAAATATCTGTAAGACTAACTGGTAAAAAAGATGTTACATTTAATTTAAATGGGATTCCAAGTAATATTTGTCCATCTATAGGGTGATTGATAGTATCTTGAACAATTGTAATATTACCACCACCACTCATTTACTCTACCGAAATACTTTTTTTCATCAACGTTTCCCCATTCATATCATAGAATCCAAACTCCAATTCAGTAGATGTTCTCACATAGGCTACCCCTGTAGATGGTAGCATGGCAAAACCTTGGCGAAGACTGGTTGCGCTTTGTCTTGATCCACATCCCGATACGAGGCAATGTACACCATCGTGTTTATAACAAATATTATGATCATGTCCTGACAAATACAAATGCACGCCATACTTTTTTAACAAGGGCAACAAGTCTTTGTGAAGTTCCGTTGTATCTCCATGTGGTCCATTCGAATAAATGGGATAATGACCAAAGACAATTTTCCATCTGGACTTACTATGCTTCAATGCATGTTCTAACCATACCAATTGTTGTTCTTCTTTGAGACGATTGATAAATTGCATCGTAGTGACTGGATTATGACCCATGGCCGTTGCATTCAAGACAGATTCCATGGGCGCCAACTCGTACGTATCCAAGGCAATCAAATGAACATCTTCATACTGTCGATCATAAAAACGACGGGGCATAATCCATAATGAATTTAAATTGGAATAATCAATTTGAGCCTGTATACTTCCTAAATGATCATGGTTTCCTAAAATAGCAAAAAAAGGTTTAAAAAAATACGTCGTATAATGCGTCGTCCAGAGGGGATCAAACGGTGATTGTACACCATGATCATAAAAATTATCTCCCAGAGATAAGATAGCATCTGGATTTTTATCCTCTACTACTTTACGAAGTAATTTTTTCAAAAATGTATTTTCACCCCAATCTCCAAAAGAAAGAAAGTACATAGTATTCCATTGAATTTTCTTTTTGAATAGTAATTATTTTGAAGTCTTTGACTTTTTCATTTTACGCGACTTTACATCACGCTTGACGTATCCAAAGGATCCCTTTTTCGCAAAATAACCGTACTTTTCAAGATTCTTTTCCTTTTTTGCCGAAATGTGCTTCTTTCTGGAAACCCATCGGCCACGTTTGGTATACACAAGATCCTTCTTGGTTAATCCACCGCTTGTTTTATACGCAGTTTCATGTCCCACTTGTTGACGACTACCTTCCAACACCTCATAGGATTTTCCTTTTACGTGATATTTGCCATCTTCTGCCTTAAGGATTCGTCGCATACCTTTTCTTTATATTTTTTTTATAAATGAGAATAAAAGTCTACCACTTTAGGATGAACTTTAATTTTTTGACTATTGAATCCGGTTAAATAGAGACCAGATATATCTACTACACGTGACAAAGCCACATACGATTGACCACATTCAAAGACATCATTTCCTAAATCAATCTCTGCCTCTTGAAGCGTTGCCCCTTGTGCTTTATGAATGGTAATCGCCCATGCATACATCAAGGGTACTTGAGTAATACTCGTGGAATCTGTAGTCCATAGATGCGGTTTCATGAGAACTTCACCTTGGGCAAATCGAACAATGGGATAGACATCAAATCCAACCACTACTCCTTGACTTCCATTACACAACTCTTCCATATTGACGATACACATCACTTTGGTTCCCACTTTTAACTTGATCACCTCACTACAGAGTAAATTCTTTTTCAATGCATCGGCATCATACGTATTGGTCGTTGTCACGGTCATTTTATAAACGTGTTCTTCTCCCGTAAGACCGAGATACTCTTTCGTATTGATATCATCGGCCTTTTTACGTGTAGGCACGAGACGAGTACAACCATTGCCAGGTATCATGCGTTCTTTCAAAAGCGTATGATACGTTTCGGTGAGCTTTCCGTTACGTATTTCTTTCAAAATAGATTGATAGGTTTCATTGGGTTGACGAAAGAGATGCGTAAGTTGAACCGTAGTGGGAAACGTTTTTTTCCATTCGGCATGTTCAAAGCAAAACTGACCATCGACGGGCGGTAACTGATAAAAGTCGCCGCAAAAGACCAATTGAATGCCGCCAAAGGGTTTGGTAGAACGGCGAATCGTTTTACCAAGGGTATTCAGCATGTCGAATAAAATATCTGACATCATACTAATTTCATCTACGATCAATACTTCGGTTGTCCTCCATCGATCTCTCACAAATTTATTTTGCAATGCCTTGCTTGGATCACCCAGACCAATACCAGCCCAAGAATGAAGTGTTTTGGCGTTACAATCCAGTAAGACGGCAGCACAACCGGTCATGGCACACACTTGCATTTTTTTCGTACACTGTTGATAGATGGTACGTATCCATTTGGATTTACCGGTTCCACCAGGTCCAGTCAAGAAGATATTTTTACCCTGTTCAAAGAGGTCAAAGGCATGCTGTTGCTCTGCGGAAAACATTTTTTACAATCTACTCATGTTTACGAATCAATTTTGTTTTTGTCTCATGGATTTTCTTCTGTATCGATGGGGGGCATATTTTCGTGTTCCACCACTGACACTACAAACACCAGTATTTTCAGTAATGGGAAAATCATCAAACACGACAAACCGTTTGCGTTGTCCGTGTCGATTGAGTACACATAATGGATCTTCACGCTCGGTTGGTGCATGTACCATCACTGCTACATACGGTTCCATTTCAAGATCGGTTACATCTGCTGTACCTTCACGACACCGTTTGAATGCTTCCACCGCTTCATTCATGCGTCGAATTTTTTCAGGAACGGTAGGAATCGTCTCACATATTTGTCGTATGTTTAATTCTTTTGTAAATAATTTATCCCAATCAAAGTCGACTGTTACGCGATCGAGTAACGTAGAGTAGGGCATACGAGGATTCAATCGATGTCCATTTTGGTAAAAAATGTAAGAGGAGGGAATAAAGTGTACTGGATCTGGTAGCGGACGGGCATTTGGATTACAGGTGGCATAAATACGGAGTCGTACACTCATTTGATCCAGTGCAGTTGTTATACTGTGTCTTGTATAATCCATTGGATCAAGGATAGTCGTGAGGAGGACACGTTGTCGTAAATTTGCTTTTCTATGATTATAGATATCTACTAGATGTTCGGCTTCTTGAAATACATCATTTGAATTTGTATAATCACTGTAAATATCTATTCTATGGCCTGACGGAATAGATGGATTGAATGTACTATTATTGAGTTGTGTACCTGCACAATCCAAACAATCATATTCATCTACTTGAATTAAATCATGGGTACCATCCGGATTTCTTGCCTCAATATTGGTATACTTTGATGGATTCAATCGTGCCAAACAATGGGCGTGATAACAATGACCACATGCAGTTAATCTAAACCATGGTACAAAACGATTGGTTGTTTCAGGTAAAATAAGATCCAGGCCTGGATCTTGACCGACCAATCGTGGAAACAAAAGACGATTTCCATGTAATCGTCTACATAAGGAACAATCCGTAACCGTATGAGGTCTCGTATCTATTCGCATAAACGCCATAATATAGTAAAAGATAGTATGGATGCAGAAGAAGTCATCATCAACTTGAAGCTTTTGTCTCAAGTAGAAAAGGGACAAAAACTTATCACTCGAGATGCATATCTTAATATTGAAGGTCCTTATTTGTTTGTACCGGAGTTTGTGAGACGATGGAGACGTCAAGATAGTCGTCATGAAACAGTCAAATGTATCAATCGGGTGGTCAATGATGCCATTGCTTTGTTGAAAAAAGATCCTACCATGACCCCCTACTTACTTTCTGCCAAACCTGGTATCATGAATTTAAAAGAAACCTATTCCATGTGTCACCAAACTTGTGCTCGATTAGATATGATTTTAGATAAAATCAAAGTATACGATACAATCGAGGATCCAGATTTATAAAGGTCGTTGACCCTGCAAATAAGGTGGTAATATAGGAATATAAACTCTTGGTGCTGGTGTAAACATGACGGTAGACATGGAAGTAAAGGAGGGTGTTGGAGTAGACGTAGGATATACATAATTATTACTTCCAATACCTAAAAGATTGGTTTCTAAATCAACGGCATTGGAAGAGAGACGATTCGATGGTACATATTGTACATTGACGCCACAAGGAAATGCCGGAGCAGTAGATGTATTTTCGATGTGAAGAATAGAATGTTTGTCTACTTCATTGCGTTGAATGCAAAAATTGGAATACATTTGTTTATTACGGGTCCCTGCCATACCTATACAAAAGAATATAAAAATAAATGTTCACACATACTATGGAAGATATTAAAGATGAAGATCGCGGGAAAGAAACCATGGTCTTTGAAATTACATCCATTTCCTTAAATGCGGTTCTACAATTTTGTGTAGGAAACCCTTATGAATACAAGGGAAAGGATCGATACAATGTATATCTTGTAAAAAATGGTAAAGTTCATGGATGTATAGGCCATTATGATGTACCACAGGGGGAAGTCACTACGGATGCAGGTGGAAAAGATTTTGATGTCAAACGGTACCAGGAGCCAGATTGGTCGATTGATGCATCCTCTTCCTTACTAATAAGAGAGGAGAAGGAAAAGGAAAAGGAGAAGCCAGAGAAAGAAAAGGAGAAGCCAGAGAAAGAAAAGGAGAAGGAGAAGGAAAAGGAGAAGGCCAAACCTGAATCCTTGTTTCGTATTATTATTACGTCTTCGGCGGGGGATTGTTTCTATGATTCCGTGGTTCGAAGTGAAAAGGATGGATACCAGGAAGACAAAATCAAGGCATTCAAAGAGAAATTAGGAAAATTCATGACTACAGGTGAAAACAAACAGAACTTGATTGACAAATACAATACCATGGTAGAGATTAAACAGACCAAAGGAAAAAAACAAACCTTGATGGAAGATGAGTATTACCGTAAGTATTGTGAAATGCGTGACGATGGTACTCCAGATGAAGAAATTATAGAACAAATAAAAAAAGATATAAAGGCGGATCCAACCCTGGAAGGTAAAGTCGATCCAGAAGTATTTGAATTATCAAAAAATGAGGATGAATCCCCCAATCAACCTACTTATTCACAAGACGTATCTCTTTTATCGAATGAATTCATTAGTGACTTTTTCTATGATGATGATACCTTAGAAGGAGATGACATCATTACCATTTTTTTAGAAAATTTCATGAAGAAGGACACCTGGGCAGATGCCTTTATTATTTCACAAGCAGCCATCTTCCTCAATGTTATTTTCTTATTGTTGGTGGAAAAAGGTAAGAGCGTAGAAGAGTATTCCGTATTCGATATGCAAACCCAATTACAACATCCCATTGATAAAGATACAAAATTCATCATTGCCGATTATCAACCCCAACATCATTTTAAACTCATTGTTCAAAAAGATCCATATGTAGGTAGATTTACACTCGATACATTACCCCAAGTGATCAAAGACAAATTTCCCTTATTTCAATCCAGAGGAGAGGCTTTACCTGCCGCGGAAACGCCAGCAGAGGAAGCAAAAACCTATGAACCCGTTGCGGTAGATGTACCAAAGGTTGTAGAGACTGCGCCAAAATACACGAAAGAAGTACTAAATAAAAAGACCCTGAAAGAGTTGGAAGAAATATTAAAAAATGAATACCCGTCCGTACCTCAATCCAGAGTAAAAAAAGAGGAAGGAAAACAAGGATTGATTGATTGTATCTTGAATCCAGAGGAAGAAAAATGTAAAAAGACGAAAAGTAAAAAGCCGACGGGTGGAAAATTTACACGTCGCAAGTAAGACAATCACGGCAAGACGGTCTGTATGCATCATCCGGTGCATATTGGAATAGATTGGTAGAAAGGCGTTTGGTGAAAGCGGCCTTTTTACCGCATAGACATCTTGCATATAATTTTATATAGGAATCCGCAAAAGGAATCAGTGAAAGAATATCGCCGAATGGTTCTTGACGAAAATCACCATCTAATCCATACACATATACTTGTTTCTTTTGTCGAAGTGCTTCTTGGACAAAAGGAATTAAATCTGGAAAGAATTGGGCTTCATTGATAGAAATGATTTCTGCCATGGAAATGTCCATGGTCATTAAGAATTTTGTTTTGATGCAGTGAACGATATCATCATCATGGGAATGAAGTAATGAAATGGAATAGGTAGTTGCATTGGTCGTTTCATAGTCTAAAATCATGTGAATCCCTTCTACTTTATTTTTGATCAATGCCGTGGTCTTGCCAGAGAACATGCAACCAAGAGTAAGAGACAACATTTTTTAAAAATAAGGAAAAGAATCTGGTTCAATTTTTTGGCAGAACCTACGGTTCCGCACCTCCCTTGAAGCTTCCAGTTTCACCGGGTACAACCCAAATATATCGGGGTTGTAGGGGCTTGCCCCTACTACATACCAAATTGTGAAAAGTCATTGAGAACGGGTACGGGTAAGAACTCTGAGTTGGTACTGGAATAATTGGGTACCTTTTTGCAATCAAAGGATGGTTCGGGACAGCGTCCACATGGAGGGCAGGGTTGAGGTTCAGGACAAGCCGATTTTATTTTAGTAGGTCCAGATAAAAATACAGTAGATGTATTGTAAGCAGGAAGATCACGATTCGGTTGTACAGGCGCACAGCTGCTACCGTCTGCATTTTTTACGGTATAGTTATCGGGACAACAACCATAGGGGGATGCAGCACACGTCATGGGAGCAGGAGCAGGAGTAGGGATTGGTGTAGGGATTGGTGTAGGGATTGGTGTAGGAATTGGGATTGGAATAGGAGTAGGAGTTGGTACAGGATAGGGTGCGCAATTACTTCCATCTGCATTTCTTACGGTAACATTATCTGGGCAACAACCATAAGTAGAGGCAGAACAGCTGGTCGGTGTAGGAGAAGGTTCAGGACAGGTGCCATCCGCCTTTTTAGCGGTCACATTATCGGGGCAACAACCGTACTGTGTACCTGCACATCCCCCGATCTTGCAACTGCTTCCATCTGCATTCTTTGCAGTGACATTATCCGGACAGCAACCGTATTGTGTACCTGCGCAACCTCCAATAACACAATTGCTTCCAGTAGCATTCTTTGCAGTGACATTATCCGGACAGCAACCGTACTCCGTAGCAGAACATCCTCCAATTTTTAGGGAAGCATCAACACCGACTACGTTACCATTAGGACCAGAGTAAACACCAATTTTATCACCTTTAACGATTCTACGTTTTCCACGTGGACCAGTTGCGCCAGTCGGTCCAGATGGTCCAGGTAAACCGATTGATCCAGTTGCACCAGTAGGACCAATTGCACCAGGAGGACCACTTGCACCAGGAGGACCAGTCGCGCCAGTCGCTCCAGGGGGGCCACCTATCATTGGAATAAAGGTTTGTAAATCATCTTTAGACGTAAACGTAAATTGTTCTATGATTTGTTGATTGGAATCTAGTAAAATCATGCTACAACCAATAATTCTTTCTTTACAACAATCTCGTCTATTGGTATAGGTAATTTTACTTAACGTATATTCTTGTCCTAAATCTACCATCCAAAAATCATTCTCGGTAGGTGGATTTGCACTATGATATAATTTTGAACTCGTACCATCTACAGCATTCGCTGGTAAATAATCATTACTCCAAGAACCGTTAGCTGTAGTTGTTTTATTCAAGGCAACATTTGTACCTTTATCATCATACGCCATCAATTGTTGGATCTGTATAAAGCTACGATTCGATTGCGGTGCATTTGTAATTTTAATGTATCGTATACCGGGTGTTGTAAATCCCTCAAACACACCTAAACTTGCTTTCAAGTCATAATAATAATCTGCTGGGGTTTTATACTTTGAATAACCTTTATCTTGCATATACAAAATGGGAACAACACCTTTTCTTAGACTAACCAATAACAGGATAACTAAAAGAACGACCCATAATAGAATCCACATATCTTTAGAATAGATATAAAATTGATTTCCTTCAAAAATAAAATAATAAAATGCGTTTGTTAGTCTTTGACACCGAAACCACCAATAAACCGCCTTCCATTCGATTGTTGCGAGAAACAGTCGAATACTGGCCCCACATTGTACAATGGAGTTTTGTCCTCTTTGATACCGATACCCAAAAATATACTGAATACGATTATGTCATTCACTGTAATGTTCCTATAGAAAATGATCATATTCATGGAATTACCACTTCTATGAATCAACAAATTGGATATCCCTTTTCTTCCATCTTTCCCATTTTTGAAGAATGTATGAAGCAGGCAGATCTACTCATTGGACATAACATTGACTTTGATCTTAACATGATACAAGCGGAATGTTTTCGTAACGATCTCACCTTTAGTTGTTCCAAACCAACCTACTGTACCATGAAAACAACTACCAAGTTGTGTGCCTTGCCTAAATACAAATGGCCTACCTTGAAAGAATTGCATATGCATTTATTTCAAGAAACGCCAACCAATTTACACAATTCCATGATTGATGTATGGGCCTGTTTACGTTGTTACCTAAAAATCATGAATCAAACAGATCTCTTGGAAGACATTAAAAAATTAAAAATAGTCATGAAATGTATATGATTTTCATTCTTCTCACCTTACTTGTACTAGACGCTCTTTATTTAGGCATCCATTCTACTTTTTTTCAAAAGATATTGAATGACATACAAGGTCCTATGAGGCTAAGAATCCTTCCGGCCATCTTTGTGTATGTATGTCTTACGTTACTTGTTTACAAACTCATACAATACCGCGTCAAAGATAGAGACGTCTTTTTAATAGGGGCATGTGTCTACGGTATTTATGAAGGCACCAATTATGCCATTTTCAAGGGATGGCCGCTTTACCTCTTTTGTGCAGATACATTATGGGGTGGTATCCTCATCTATTTAACGGTACGTTTAAATCGCGTATAATGTAGCCCCATTGATGGGTGGAAATAAGGCGCGTCCATTTTCAGGCGTTTTCCATTTACGATTGTTCGTCACTTGTTCATACGATGCCATGGGTGTTCTATATTCATACTCCACCAAGGAACCATAATTCAAGTCTTGTGCTTTGATAACTGGTTGCAAAGGAAGATCTAACAATACTTCCGGTCTTTCTTCTTTAGTGACTTGAAAAGGTTCATTTATTTTTTTTCCTAAAGTGGTGATGAAAAATAAGAGTAGTACTAAAAAAGCACCCATATAAATTTTCATGGTATAAAGGTAGAATTTAAAAATTGATTAAAAAGATTTAACCTATAGATATAACATGGAACCATTGAATCAGTATCTACAATCCAAAAATACGGACGTAGATACGTATGAATTAGAAGCGCGGTTTGGTCATCAATTGACCAAATTAGATTACAATCATGTTATTCAATGGCTTCTTTTGTCTGGATTTGTACTGGAAGATGCCGATGGCAAAGATATTTTACGCATTGGATACAAAAAAACAACAGAAAATATTCGTATTGAGATTAACGGTATCAAAGCCATTCAACGATACTGTAAAACACAACAATTGGTAAATCCAACGTTTGGTAAAAAGAAACAAATCAGTCGACACGAAATTGCTCCCTATTGGACAACCGTGGCCCTCAGTGTCGAATCCACCATGACGGAAGCAGAACAGTCCATTTCTTCCATGAAACCCTCTTCCTATCGTTTCATGAATCGTGTGCGTTTGACCTCGAAAGATCATTCCTTTTACTACGATTGCAGTATTGTACGTACCAGTGAATCGTTGGATACCTTGTTTACCAAAGATCCTTCGTATGAGTTGGAAGCCGAATTTGTAGATAAGAAGAATCTTCCTGGACAATTAGAAAAGGCCATTACCTTTGCTTTACGTGGTCTTCAACAATCGTATTATCCCATTTCCTTGAAAGAAATGAATGACGTGAAAGCCGAGTACAAGAAACAAATTTCAACGGGATTGTTTATTGGTCCAAACTTGGTTACCCTTCAAGAAGACAATTTACATGGTACAATGACGATTTATAACAAACATGCCGTAACTGAAAAAGCAGATGGAGAACGTAAACTTCTCTTTGTCTGTAAAGACAAGATTTATTATCTTGTGGGTTCATCCCTACAAGTACAATGGACGGGAAGTACGGTAGAAGGGTACAATGGAACGTTACTTGATGGAGAACACGTCACCTTTTCAAAGACGCGCGAACGTATCAATGCCTACTTTGCGTTTGACATTTATTTTCATAAATTAAAGGCCTTGAAAGATGTACGCGCGGAACCCTTTCTCGTTACCGAAGAGGCCGACAGTCGATACAGTCGGTTACAAGATGCCATTGAAAAATTAAATGTGAAACGTACCCCTACCTTTGTATTAGACGTGAAGAAATTCCTGGTATGCAGCCATACAACCTGTAAACAACTGTTAGAAAAGTCAAAGCGTCCTACAGAAGAGGATGGTTTTCCTTACCATATTGATGGTCTCATTTTCACACCCATGAATTATGGTGTTGGTATGACCGATACGGATAAAACGGTAAAAGACAAACAAATTACATGGGATCTCAACTTTAAATGGAAACCTGCAGAAGAAAATACCATTGATTTTCTTATTCAATTTGAAGACAAGGAACACATTCATACAGACCCGGCAAATCCCTATACGTATAAAATGGTGCAACTCTTTGTACAATTTGGTCCGTTTGATATCGATGCCAATCCTCAACAAAGTATCTTTCAAGGATACGAAGTGAATCCACCTCGTGATTCAAAACTGGTATTGTTCAAACCAACGGAACCATTGAATGCTCTGGGTGCTCCTATCGATGAACAATCGCATGTGGCGTACGTACCGTCCATGGATGGCGTATTGTACACGGAACTACGGGAAGTCTTAGAATCCAACATGATTGTAGAGTTCCGGTATGATGCTCACCAACGATGGATTCCCATGCGTGTTCGATGGGATAAAATGAAAAACAGAAACCCAAACGCATTTCGAACCGCGGCCAGCAACTGGTATACTATTCATCGTCCCATTACAGAAAGTATGTTAACGGCACCTTACCAAAGTGAACAATACTATGAAGAAAATAGAGAGGAAAGTGCCCTTCGTAAGTTTCACAATCATGTCAAATCACAACTCTTGTCCATCATCAAACCCAAAGAAATTGTCTTGGATTTTGCAGTAGGAAGGGGTGGTGATTTGTTCAAATGGACCAAGGCATCGTTTGTCTTAGGCATTGATATTGATGAAAATAACATTGTGAATAAAAAATGGGGTGCTTGCAAACGATACTTGGAAGCATGGAATAATGAAAAGTATCCCTACAGGGTGCGTGCCCTCTTTGTACAAGGAAATAGTACGCTACGTATCAAAACGGGCGATGCCATGCGTGGTCTCAAAGAAAAAGCCGTCGTTCGTTCCGTCTTTGGAGTAGATCCCAAACGTCAGTTAGCCAAGGGAGTGGATGTACATTATGGTAAAGGTGCCAAGGGATTTCACGTCACTTCGATTCAATTTGCAGTCCATTACATGTTTGGAAACAAAAGGGATCTTTCGCATTTCTTACAAAATGTAGCGGAATGTACGGCCATGCATGGCTACTTTGTGGGAACGTGTTACGATGGAATGTCGGTGTTTACAAAACTAAAAGAAAAAAGTGAAGGTGAAATGTACGTGATTCCAGAGATTTGTACCATTCGTAAAAAATACAATCACATGGATGTAGACATGCAAGATTCATGCTTAGGTTACAAAATTGGAGTAAAACAAAAGTCGATTGGTGCAGAACACGATGAATTTCTCGTATTCTTTCCGTACTTTGTGCGTTTGATGGAAGAGTATGGATTTGAAGAAGTAGAAGTGAAGCCTTTTCAACGATGGTATGATGAATGGGGAAAGAAAATGACACCAGGAGAACAAGAATTGTCCTTTTTGAATCGTAGTTTCATCTTTCAAAAGAAAAGAGAGGTGTTTTTAGCAACAAAAGAATACTACATAAATATATAATTGGAACACGTGACGAAACGGATCTAATTAAAAATTGAAACGACATTCTACTTCTATGTATAACCATGGCACGATCCACCAATCCCGAATACTTTCGCGAGCCGACGAATGCGGAACTGGATGCATTTTCTGCAAAGTTCGACTACGACAACGGTTACGAGATTTATATTCTTGATGCGTTCCAAGATACAGAGGCCATTCATCGTCATGCTCGCACCATCCTCTTTGCTCACCTCTATGGGGAAGACGTAGTGTTCCCGCTTACTGGTGAACCATTGAAAACGGTTCACGTGGTGAATGGAGTAGAGTACGTCGAAGAGCGTCTCAGTGATTATCATGGAACATTAGGTAAGTATGACACACGACGATCCTTTCCATCGTTCAGTTGCTATCTCTACGAAAATGGGTTTCGTGTCGGCGTCTTTACCGAAAAAGGCTTTTGCGGAATGGACGGAAAACCCCTCGTACAGTAAACTATTCTAACATTTTAACAGGTGAAAGCGGATTTTTTTTATTTTTGTATAGGTACGCGGTTTCCTTTGATAAATACAAGATCATATTCACTCCATAATACGGTTCTAAATGGAGGATACATGATATCATCTAAAAAAGGAGAACAGTACTGGGGTTTTTGAAAGGTAAAATCTACCCCTTTATAATAAGGTAACAAGGAGCCTATGTTCCACCCATGTTCAATTATTTTTCTGGACATTAATATTTCTTTTTTGTGAATGGCATCTGCAAACGTTTCTGCATAATTTGTGACACTAAATATCTCACACTGTATTAAATATTCCAAAGTAGTTTTATCCATAGCAAAAATATAGGATTGTACATGAGCAGAATGAACAGGATCTTTCATGGCATTGATGGTACTTCCAAATAATTTTACGTCTTGTAATCCGTCAATATAAATATCTGTCCATTTTCCTTTAAAATAGGATGGTAAATAAGGTCCCATGATAGAAGAATTTGCAAATATAAAATGATCATAGTTTTTATAGAAATCATTGGAAAGTAAAGCCTCACTCCATCCACCAAAATCATACCCTACATTATTTCTATAGATCATGGTGATCCCTGGAATCTGTATTGGATCACCATTTGATATAAATATAAAATCCACGTTTTCATCTTTGAATACAGCATGTTTGATAAAATGGTCCACTCTTTCATTGAATTGATGAAATACATACAACACTAACGTCTTCATTTTATACGATTCTATTATTATTGGTCCATTGTAAACTTATAACCCCAATCATATCAAAAAATTGAAATGTTGTAAAATGGTAACATACAATGAATCTCTACACCCAAAAAGGGAGGTGCGGAACCGTAGGTTCTGCATTTGAAGAAGTTGCCTTTCAAGACTTGCAAGTGGGTGTCAAGTACAAGATCAAAAGTATGCCACACCACTACTGGTGTTTTCAAAAAACACAATGGCGTCTTAAACGTCTTTGAAAATGTAATGTACCATTTGAAAGTTACAAAGATCAGGAAACCCAATTTGTTCACAAGTTTTATTATCATTTCATTTCAAAAAAAGAAAAAATTCAACAGGCCATGGAAAAACGGGCACTACAACTCATTTTACAAAAGATAGTAAATGAAGACTTTACATGGAAATAATAATAAAAAGGAATATGAACTTATTTTTTGATTAAAGAATAATGAATGCTGAACGTGCGTATTCCATCTTAGAAGCACATCCAGGTCTCACGTCTTCTCAATTGAAAAAGAAATACTATAAAAAAGCCCTTCATTGTCACCCGGACAAACAAGGAGATCCAGAAGAATTTCGTCAAGTACAAGAAGCCTATGAATATTTATCTCAACAAAAAGATCCTGTCCTACCCTCCTTGTTTCAATCCTCGATCGATTATGTCTTATCTACCATGGATGCAGACACATTACTTTCTCTGTATGTTTTATTGATGGAGTTCAAAGAATTAGTTCCACCCATTGTCTTTACTGAAATGGAGAAAAGAATGCCTCCTGTTGTGGTCATTCATCCTACATTATCAGACCTCATCCATCAACACGTTTATTTATATACCCATGGTGACAAACGGTATTCTATCCCGATGTGGCATCATGAATTGATCTATGATGATTTTGTGGTCTTGTGTAGACCAGACGTAGAATTAGATGAACATAACAATTTGCTCTATGAGGTGCATGCTTCTCTACAAGAAGTATTTCAACATGGATTATGGATCGAAGAACTTCAAGTACGGGTAGAGGCAAAAGAGTTGCGGTTGGTCCCCTTTCAAATCTATGAGGTCAAGGGTACCATACCTCGAATTCAAGAAGATATTTATTCTGTTAAAGAAACAGCCATGTTTATTCTACACATTTATTTCGATTAGGATCATGTTTGATGTGATATAATTCTTTTTTTAAAGAATGAGGATTGTTGTAATCCACACGAATATTTTTATATGGATACGGTCCATAATACATGTGCGTAATGTATTGTATTTCAGGTGAATAGGTGGCCCGTACATCATGTAAACATATGTCCATGGATTGAATAAATGCACTACACTCTGGATCTTCCCACATATCATGATAAAGAAATCCTTGTTTGAATAAAAGAGGCAATTGAAATAAATAATCCATGGGTTCCTTTTTTCCAATGAAAAACGTATCCGCTGATCCTAACACTCCCTTGTTGTTGGCTACGGTCTGTTCTATTTCTTCTAAAGAACCATTTTGGTCTATGATCATATCAAACAAACGACAATACACGTATAAATCCACGTCCATGTTTATTTTACTATGTAGGAGATGTCTTCTATACATTAACCGTGGTACAAAATCATTATCCAAACCATTTCTGTGACGTATCGTACGAAAAAACATATCTACGATTTCATTTTCTTCTGGTGTTTCTTCCGTATAGTCAAAGTAGGCAATTGTAAATCCATGTTCGATACATATATCTCGAATATCTTGTTCACTCTTTGCACAATAACTACGTTTATCTGAAAGAATAAACACATAGACACGATGATTTTTCAAAATAGGAGCTAACATCTCTATATTGTGTCTAAAATGTTGTTTATAGGTTCTAAATTCACCGTACATGTACAGGGCCAGGGTCGGTTCCATCCTATTTGTATTATTTACTATTTAAATGTATTTTTGATGGTAGCGTCCTTTTCTAATACACGCGTACTTATATTCGTAGGAAAGGTTGGCATGACATGTTCTTGAGGATCCAAGGGTAAAATGTATCGATGGTTTTGTTCGAGGTCTCGTGCCGTCCACACTGGCATGATGCTACGTGGTTGGCAGGTTACTTCTTTTTTATAGCTGGGATACGAAATGGCGGTAGAAGTATATACTTTACGTTCACAATCGCGTTTCAATGGTTCATTGATACGAAAGAGTTCGCTTTCTACAGCAACACGATCTTGATGTAAATTCGCACCCCATTTTTGTAAAATAATGTTAGGATCTTCTACAAAAGGCGGTTTTTCTCCATTTCCAGGACAATTTAAATAATATAATCCTTGGTCTGTACTTTCTTGTAATTTTTTCATAATTCTATCTGGATCGTCATAAAAACGAGTAAATGCCATGATTATACCATTTAAAAAAAATTCCCATGTTAATACATGAAGTTTATCTATCAAGAAAAACCAATCGTGATAGATAGTTTGAATGATGATACCATTGAAACCATACGATATAAATTATCCATTCTCTTAGAAAGTGACGTTTATTTATTTGGAAAAAAACACGTTTCCTATACCTCCAAGCAAGTGTACGATCGATTGATACACCCTTTTGGTATCATTCCCCAATTTCATTTGCGTAACTTTTTTCTTTGTTTCAATCAAGCACCTCCCTTGTTGGACAAAAAAGAATATACCTTGGATGATTTGGATGAGTTTACCTTTGAAGGATGGATGGATATTCCTATTGGTCAAACCATACCATGTGCCGCCAATCCTGAAAAAGTAGAATCCATTCAAGAATATGAACACGTTCCCGTCGATCAAGAGTTTCGTAAATTATTACTGGATTATTTTCCTTTGTTAGAGGACACCGTCTACGTATGTATTACCAAGTTACCCCTGTATACCTTTCCTACTACTCCAACCCAAGATCATTCCAAAGTGTTTTCTCTTCCTACTCAAGAACCTACCATGGAAGGCATTACCTATGTCTTGTGTCGTTTAGATCCAGTCGAACCCATTGTTGTACCCTTGGATACGTTATTTCAACGGCTTCATGTATCCAAAGACATGAAAATGATTCAATACCATTCTGGAAAAGAAGAAAATATTTTATACAAACTCTATACGGTACAAGAAGATTTACATGGTCAAAAAATACCGGTTCTTCCTATTCAAGAAGTCATGAAACATGGTCAATCCTACAAGCACACGGTAACTGTTTTTTTTGAAGATGCAAAATATGCCTTTCATGAAAATGGAAGTATTTTGTTAGAATGTCAATCCAAACAAATCAAAACCATAGAAGAAATCGATGCTTTGTTTCATAAACATGATACTGTACTCCAGGAAGTAGCTTCTTTCTTATATACCAGTGGATATGTGTATCCTACCTTTCAAAGTATTCGTCAAACAACCATGGTTGACATGACCTATAAAATAGAATTTTTAGTGAAAAAAATAAAACCTCACTCATGTTCTGGTACCTTTTTCATTGATATTGGTCCTTCCTTTCGATATAGAAGAGTATCCCAATTCTATGAAGGGGAGTTGATTCAAGAAATTTGTGTATCAGATTACTTGACGAGACGTATCACCGCTGCAGTAACTACCAAAAAAATAAAAGATTTATTTCATTTGACACAAGAACAAGCTACCAAAGTAGTCCAAGAAGCGTATCAAACAATTGCATCCTTGGAAGCAGAAAACAAGAGAATCACCGTAAAACATAAAGTTGGATTTTCCACAAATATTGTAAAATCTGCTACGGATCTATCCATTACGGTAGATGGTATACCTTCATTACATTATTTACCTTGTTTGAAACACAACATGAAGGCCTATATTGCCTTGTTGACTGTACCCAATACCATTACTTGTAACGAAGAACCGATACTTACTAAACAACCTGTAAGAAAACGATATGAAGAAGAAGAAGAAGAAGAAGAAGAAGAAGAAAAAGAAGAACCCGAAACATTGGAAGTGGAATATGAAGATGAACCGTTTGACATTGAATATGAAGGAGGTGGTAAAGATCGTGATTTAATTGTTAACAATCCAAATTTTACCATTTATCGTATGGAAAAAATGAATCACAATTATGATGGATACACGCGCGATTGTCCATTGACTCGTCGCCCCATTGCTCTACTTACAGAAGAAGAAATCCAAAAGGCAAAATCATTTCCCATGTACACCTACGAAAAGACACCTTATATTTGTCCCATGTACTGGGATATCGAAGAAAAAACACCATTGACACAAAAAGACGTCGATGCATTAGTAAGACAAGGCAAACGTATCATTGATCCATCCATCAAGGGTGAAATTGATCCTGCACGGGATGGTTCCATCTTTAAGATGAATGATGGGTCTCACCCTTTTCCGGGTCCATTGAAAGAACGTGGGGTCTGCTGCTTCAAAAAAGAACACAAACCTAAAAAAGAAATACGTGCCGTCGTAGAATCCAAACAATATATAAATACACATCCTACCAGTTTGGCAGAAGAAGGAAAGGTTTCCTACTTACCGAAACCCCTTCGTTCTTTTTTTCAATTGACAGAAGATTGTCAGATGGAACCTCAAAATTATTTGTTACGATATGGCGTAGCTTCCCCTAATACATTTTTACAGTGTATTGAAGCATGTTGGAATGTTTCTTATCCTGGTAAATTTACCCATGCCACTTTTTTATCTACCTTGTTAAAAGTAGCCAAACAAAAGTTTGCCCTTGCCCAGAATAGTAATTTATTGCGTCACTATGAAACTTTTGAAGCATTTGAAAAAGAATTTCGAAAAGAAAAAATGGATTATACTGAATTATGGGATATCATATCCGACACCATGGCCGTCAATCTTGTCATTCTACGTGTACCAGATCAAATCCATGTAGAATTCATTTGTCCCGTTCAAAAAATAGACAAGGAACATAAATTGATACTCATGATTTTTGAACAAACAATACAAGGAAACGTATGTTTTGAACCCATCATTGAACATAACATTGGTAAAAATATACACGATGTCTTGTATCCGTATTATCACAAAAAATTACAATTTGCCTTTGATCAAATCATTTCTATTTATGCCCAATGTACCTCCACGTCTATGGAGTTTCGTACTAATTTAGTAGCTTCGCTGATCTATTCTCATTTACCCAAGGAAACAGCTCAAGTCATTCATTCGAACAAATGCATTGGATTTTCAGTAGAGGGGGTCTTTCTTCCTTGTTATCCATCTGCACCCTTGTCCATTCCAGTGACAGACATGCCAACCTCTTCGTATGATCACACGTTGTTTGTATTGAACAAGTATTCCAACAAAATACCATGCACCCCCCTTTATAAAGTAGTAGAGGGTACCATTCGTGGAATACTTACTGAAACCAATGCGTTTGTCCCTTGTATCCCAGAAGAAGATCACAGTTCTTTGCCACTCTATCCCTACAAGGTCACACATGAATACATGAATCTATCCAAACGCCGTGACAAGGACCGCATCGATGATCAACTTCTTTCGAAAGCGGAACATTACTTGTATGCCACGTGTAGACGTTTTTTAAAAGAAAAAATGCGTAATCCTGTCCTACGTAAACAATTGAATACGGCCATTGCTAAAAAGGAAGTAGGCATCAATCTATTACAGCGGGTACTTCCCGTACAATGGGTTGATAAAATGGATCCAGAATTTTTAAAAGAAATTGTAAAATGTAAAGGATATTGTTCTGCATCTTCAAAATTAATTCTACCACGATTTCATTTGAAAACCGGTGAACCCAATCATTATTTTGCACGATTAGCGAATGAATTGAATCATTATTCACGCCTATCTACGTTTGTAGTGAAACCACAACTGCGTATGGAAACCATACCTTTTTTTGTAGAAAAACAAGAAGTTATTTTAGTACATTCCATGGTAGAAGACTATTATCGTGATTTGACAGAAGCAAAACGTATTCCATCCAATTATGATACGGCCAATGTAGACGTACAAGTAAAGGTGTATTTCAAAGTCAAAAAAATAGAATATATTGTTATACCATGAATTCATTTCGTTATACCAATCCAACGTCAAGTGATTGGAATGTAGATTTGTATTCTAGACAGGTAGGTGGTGATCAATGTAACATGGTTTGTAAAAAGAAATGTAAAAAAAATTGTTCTACACTTTGTCAAATTGTAAAATCGGACAAGACCGAATTTAAAGAAGTGGTTTCTGCCTTGAAAGAAAAAAGAGCTAAATTAAAAGAAAAATTAAAAGAGATGGAAATGAAAGAAAAAGAGTATGAACAAAAACGTATTCGTGTGTTGATTGATGCATCCTTGTCTCCCATGGATCGTGATCTTCTGTATCGATTAAAAAAAGGCGGAACACGGCAAAGAAAAGAACCAAAAACAAAAAGAAAAACAAGAAAAGAAAAAACAAAAAATGGTGGATTCTGGTTCAGTAATTCTTCTTCCTTGGCACCATGTGAAAAATCTTGTACAGATAAGTGTGAATCTCAATGCAAACCCATCTGTACAGATGCGTATTATTTAGCGCATGATAGTACTGAAATTACTGGTTTAAAATATGAAATAAAATTATTAGAATCTTCCATACAACATATTGCCTCTAAATTAAATCTATAGATTCTTCTTCTTGCAACACCTGGATTCCGTACCATACGGTTCCCTTTTTCGATACAGAAGGTG
>Ga0208502_1000011_pt1 | contig 36427 bp, 44 predicted proteins | sample CryBogCBE18Jul07_FD_184579 | JGI IMG/M metagenome (GOLD analysis project Ga0208502, IMG submission 184579) | Freshwater microbial communities from Crystal Bog, Wisconsin, USA - CBE18Jul07 (SPAdes) | ecosystem: Environmental > Aquatic > Freshwater > Lake | place: Crystal Bog, Wisconsin, USA... | reverse complement strand
TGACAGAAAAGTATTTGATGACTGTAAACAATAAGAGAATCCATGACTACTACAAAAAAAATCCCTCGATAGACTTTGAGTCTATGAATCTTGTTTTATTAGATTTCATGGACAAAATTAGTCATGATATGAGTAAGGTTTTGCAGAATACTTTACAAGGACAACTTTTGCAAGAAGTAAAGGAGATCAAAGGTCAACTCTCTCTTTTCCAAGAAAACATTCTTGGTAAGGTTACTGAAACAAATAAATCTTTTGTAGAAACATTGAAACTACTTCTTTCTATGAACAGTTCAGAGCATACAGATAAAGTAGTACAGCTACTTCAAAAGCATAGTGAATCGTTCATCGATAAAATTTCCAATCTACTTCCAAAGACTCAAGAAGAAACACAAAGAAAGATTCAAGATCAATTGGTATTGTTACAAAAAACAATTCAATGTGATTTTCAACAGTTTATGATACAAAGTAAACCAGAAGCAAACTTAACAGATTTTCTTTCTACGTTTGATACAAAACTTTCTGTATTACAACAACCAATCTTTCAAATGATTCAATCGAATCAAGAACATGTATCTACCAAATTATCTACTGTAAAGGATGAACTACTTGTAAATAAGGCTACGAATGAAAGACTGTACAGTGAAATGAGTGAGTTTTTGCACAAGTACAAGGCCTCTTCTCAATTCAAAGGACAGTACTCCGAGCACATGTTGGAAACGATTCTTACAGAAATGTTTCCTACGGCAAGTATTGAGAACACGACTGCCCATACGGCAAGTGGTGATTTCATGATACATCGCGAAGGGTATCAAGATATTTTGATTGAAAATAAAAACTATGAACGTAATGTAGATCTGGATGAAATTAAAAAGTTTATAAGAGATGTAAATCATAAAGAATGTAGTGGGATAATGATGTCTCAATTATCAGGAATTGTTTCCAAGCCAAACTTTTTTATTGAAATACATAATGGTAAAGTGTTGATCTACTTGCATAAGGTTTTCTTTTCCAAAGAACAAATTAAAATGGCCATTGATGTAATCGATCATCTTTCTTCCAGACTTTCTACGATTGTAACAAGTGAAGAAGAACATGGAATCAACATTAAAAAAGAAGTATTGGATAGGATCAATGAAGAAGTCCAACAGTTTGTAAAAAATAAAGAGATCTTGGCCACTACAATCAAAGAGTCTTCGAGACGAATGTTAGCTCAAGTAGAAGAGTTACAAATGCCGACACTTACTTTATTTTTGAATGATAAATATGCATCGGTACAAAATCAGGCCTTTGTATGTGAAACATGCAATCATTCCTTTCCAACCAAAAAAGGTTTGGCCATGCATAAAAAAGTACACAAGTAAAATTGATTTTAACTATAGAAATATTATGTTGTTATGCCACTAACCGAATACAAAACGCAATCAAGTTTAAAAAAACATGTTCGTGAAATGGTTTATCAAATTGGAATATGTGATAGTGTCAAAGAAAAATATCCACAAGAATTTTTAGATTTTTGTGAATTATTCAAAAGACATCCTGACTATCCTGACAAATTCATTGGTTTTGTGGATATTAAAATAAATAAAAGTACTGTATTTAATGATTTAGTTGTTTATATTATAAAAAATGGTGAGATAGATGATGTATCAGTGATGAATAAGTGTATAACAGGAAAACCAAAAGATAATTTAAAAATAGCTATGCGTGTTTCTATTCAACCACAAATAGATGACTATAAAAAGAATATTTATATAAAAAAGTGCGAATTATGTGGTGAAATTGATAAAATAGAAATTGATCATCACAGTGAAATCGCACCTTTTGCTAAATTATATAGTGATTTTATGGCATTGAATACATTACCTATCCCTACTTCATTCAATAATACAAAAAGTCATATGAAATGTTTCAAAGAATTAGATTATACTTTTGAAGAAACATGGATACAGTATCATAAAGAACATGCTATTTTAAGAATGTTATGTAGAAGGTGTAATAGTTCTCGACCAAAATATTTTCCAGTTTAACAGATCTACAAAATTGAAATTAAATTATTTTTTTATAATGCATAATGGAGCTAACACTTGGAGCAAAAGATGAATATACAGGCAATTATGTACATCCGGGTTTTGCAAATAAAAATGGTAAATATAGCTGTCTTGATTGTGAAAAAAGAGTGATTCCAGTAAAAGGAGACATTAGGATCCATCATTATCGTCATGTAAAAGATGGTAATCCTTGTCATAATTACAGTAAACCAACCGAAAGTCAAATACACAAAGCGGCAAAAATGTTAATGAAAACACTTTTAGAAAAAAAAACTTCTATTCAAATAAATAGAAGTTGCGTATGTTGTAATAAGATTAGTGTAATAAACCTTCCAAAAATACCAGATGACTCGAGTATTTTGTTAGAATATAGATTTGGACATAAAAGTGAACAAAGATTATCCAGTTATGACAATCACGGTTCTATTATTAAAAGTGAACAAAGGCTTGAATACAAAGTGGAAGAAAAAATAGCGGATGTAGCAGTTATTCATGAGGGTAATCCTATATGTATATTTGAAATACTTCATACACATAAAACACGTAGTGAGAATAGACCAGAACCTTGGTTTGAACTTAATGCAACTACATTATTAATAATAGAAAATACTGAACATGCTATTTTAAACTGTATTCGTGCAGAACCATGTAGCGGGTGTTACATGGGTCATTTAAAAATTAATAATTTGGAAAAATATGTTAGAATTAAATTAGGACAAGATTTTGAAAATCCCACTTATGATTCTTATGGTAAAGTAAACCATGCTAGATTAGATTTTGATGGTGATAATAAAGAAATAGTTGATATCTTTGATAATGATTTTACGCCATATAAAGTTGTTCTATATGCTCACAAAGGAACAATTTATGCATATTTAGTTTCTAAAGAAGATTACAAAAAGTATGATTATTGGTCACATAAATATTACAATGGTATAAAATTACCTTATGAATGTGAAAAGGAATATGCAGGCCAAGGTACTGTTCAAATAATGATAGATTTGATTAATTTGTGCAAGCTTCATTCAAGTGGATACAAAAATCATTGTTCTAAAACGTATAAATAAATCAAACTATTACATCCATGTGCAATGGAGATGGTCAATGTATGAAAGCTTGTAGAAATAGATACTGTTCCAGAGAACATGAAGAATATAATTACAAGTTTTGTAAAGTAGAAGAATGTAAAAATGAATGTGAATTGATACCTTGTAAAAATGTTAAATATTGTAACTCTGCATTTCCTGCTTATCTTTACAAAGAAAAAAATGGACTCATTACAAATGGAACTTGTAATGAATGTGCATTGTTCGATGTTACATTTTTAAATGAAAAAAGAGAATGTTTGATATGCGCACAAATCTTGTACATGGTGGAAACCAAATGTAAACATGAAATGTGTTTTGATTGTGTGATCAACATAGAAGGAAAAGATGCCATTTGTCCTTTTTGTAGAAAGGTAATCGATCAACTCTTATAAATGTTTTGCTTTTATACTTTCATAAATTGGTGTCATAAACTCATCATAAATAGCTTGATAATTTTTTAATTCTACTTCATATTCTTCTTTTGTAAGTTCTTCTTGGTTATATTTACGTGTCAATTTTTGTTTTTGTTTTGTAAACCCTAACCGTTTTTCTGTATAAGTAACAATGTCATGACAAGAAATACATAATATTTGACATTTATCTATTTCTTTAAAGATTTCTTCTATGTTCACACCTTCTGTTACCATTTTGTAAATAGTGCTTTCTTTATCAAACATGTTTATATGATCAAAGTGATATCGTTCATCTTTATCTTTTTTAAGTTTACAAAACTCACATTGTATTGGTTTATGTTCTTTAATTAATCGCCATAGTGCTTCACGTTCATCTATTGTATCATTGAAGCATTTATCACAAATATTTTGTTCTTTCCATGTACGAAATGGATTACTTTTAACCGTACATTTGTTTTGGGTGCATTGTTCGCATGGTTTAAATGTTATTTTTTCCACAATACTACTGCACGTTTTTTCTCTACGTAATAAATCTAACCAAGGTATTTCATTATAATAGTCTTTGCAATGTTCAATAGAAATATCTAATTCTTCACTCAATGGTTTAAAATGACTATAGTCATTTGAACCATCTTGTGATAAGAAATAGTCTTTTACCTTTTGTTTTATAGCGGCCTTTTTATCGATATTTATTTTGCAATGAATGCTAGTAATCCCATGTCCTAATACACCACAATTCTTACATGGTTTTCGTTTATCAATATCCGGATTATGGTCTGTGATTTTTTGTAAGAGTTTACAGTCCGTTAATTTTGAAACACGTTTAATACCGAGTTCTTTGCACTTTGCGAGTAATACTTCACGATCCATCCTTACAAAAAAAAACAATAAAGATCTATCAATTTTATTAGAATAAAATTGATTTAATGAATCATTAAACATTTTAACTATGTCTATTCCCGATATCCTATCCTTTCTAACGCCATATGAAATAACGAAAGTACTAGATATGATTGAAGAAAGAAAACCACCATTACATTACAAATTTATTTCATTTCTTGAAGAAAAAACAATGCATCATATTGCAGATTATATCAAACAAAAATATGGTGATTATTTAACTGATACTGAGATAGCAAAGGCATTATATAATGTTGAGTTTGATGATTTAGAAAAATTATTTATTGATGGAAAATTCATACATTTGAAATTTACAAAAAATGAATATTTGCAACTTTTGAAACCTACTATGACAAGTGAATTATATGAATTTAGTAAAGAAAACTACCAAAAAGTGTATAGATGTAAGTGTTCATATGAACATGAAGTACTGCCTATGATGTTCAATTGTACTTTATTTGATACATACAATGCTGTTTGGGCGTACTATATTTTCAATATTCTTGATGGAAATATCATGAGTATTCTTCCTGCGATGATTCGAATTTTATCTATTAAAAAGTAACTATGCAAAAGACATTTGTCACATCATTAACTGCAGTATACTTTACATAAAAAATAAAAGTATTGTTACTGAACTTTTTTCAGGACTTGTATTTTTTTATAGTGGTATAGAATGGCAGATCCAAATGATGGTTGGGAAGAAAGAGAACCATCCCGATCCAGAGATAGACCTGAACGCGAAGAGTCCAGCGCTGCCAGTTCCGCTGCTGAACCAAGATACGGTCTTCGTGTACGGCCACCCCCACCCCCTGTACCTGCCCGTGCTGCTCGTGTCCCAAGAGCAAGAGTAGAGCGTAGCGATGAAGTAAGGGGGTTAGTAGACGGAGAACGTGGAGCAAGTACATTAGCTCAAGCCCTAGATATGGCGATTCGTGTAGCACCAGAGTTGACCTTGAATTCTGCACCTGTAGGCGGTCGATCCCTACAAAATACGATATCCCGTTTATTAGCTCAGTTTAACAATCCCCATGCGATAACTGATTTAAATAGGTTAGCAGAACAATATAAAATAAATGCACTTGCACTTTTTTTCTTGAATAAAGAAGATAGACGTGGTAATAAATCACGTAGATTGGCGAATGACATTGAAGAGGTAGAGTGGAGACTTCGCGGCCTTGTGAGATCACTTGACATGATGAAGGATTTTCCACCAGCCAGGTGGGGACGTGCATCATCCTTTGTTCCTGTAGAGTTACAGTTACCTGTTGTCGCAACGGATTGTAATGGTGAAACATTTAGTCCTATCAGCCATGATACGTTTGTGCAAGGTAGAACTATAAAATTATCAGATGGGTATTGTTATTCCTTTGAAGATATCATTGATCTTTACAATAGTTCTCCTGATAAAAATAATATTCAATCTCCTATGACAAGAGGAGTATTTACTGCAGAAGATATTCAAATTATATTAACCTTGATGCATCAAAGTAGAGGTGGTAAAAGCAAGAAAAGCAAGAAAAGTAATAAAAAGACACGATCAAGACATTAAAATGTAGTACTATACTATGAATAGTATCACTATTGGATTATATACAACTGTAAATAAATTATCCAATAGTACTTATGAATTTAATACAGGTTTATATAGTCAAATTGACAATATAACTAAAATACTTTTTCATACATCACAAAATGAAGTAATTACACATCCACCTCTGGTTCTTGTCTATGTGGTTTTAGTTCCAGGTAAAGTATACAGTACACCTTCCAAAGATGTATCGATACAAATGCCGTTACAAGAATTGTATAAACCATTTGAATCGACTACTTCAAAATTACACAAGTCTGTTACCAGTTCTTTAAAAGTAAATTCTATTTATTTACATAGTATTATTCATAAAAAATTCAAAAAAGAGATTCCACCAGAATTATTTGCACGATTTAAATATGTTCCCTACAAAATAGGAAGTAAGAATGAATATGCATTTATGAATGGATTGGAAGCATTCGGTAGTTTTCTTGATATTGTCAAAGCACGATCCATCACTACCAATCAGGGTAAACGTGTGTTGAATATGGATAGTAATACAGAGATAATCGATTGGAATGAATTATACAAACATACATTTGGACAAGTAGAAGAACATGATTCATTTGGATTAAGTCGATGTTCGGCAACATATATTGCATTTCATAATAAATTCTTGTATACCTGTAGTACGAGTGATTTCGTAAGAACGTTGAAACGTGAATTAGATGCATTTTTTCAAGAAAATAGTCGCACTAAAAGTTTAAAAGTAGGAAGTAGAAATGTGATTTATGATTTGGTATGGACCAATGCAGCCTATCTACATGGATATACCCATCGATTGATGGTAAGAGATCATTTTGATCCATCCAAAACATTTTATTTTTATCCAGCCGCAGCCATGCATCCAGTCTATGGTTTGAATAAATTTTATATAACAGTACAAAGACAATCCTGGCGTGTGACGCATACAAAAAAATTACCTCCTTTGAAAGCAACGATTGTTCTACATGGTATTACAATTCATATCGATGAATGGATGTTTGAAAGTTTACGTTTTTTGTACACACATGTTCCAAAATTAACGCAACGAACTGATTTTGTAGAAACTGATTTTAAATATGCACATTGTGACATGGTAGATTATATTACATTGTTAAACAAACAACCCAATGTAGAATATTTAGAAATAATACAAAAAGTATTGGGTCAAAGAAATGTCGAGGATAAGTGTATGAGTGAATTAAATGCAGTCATTACAGCACAAGCATTACCATTCATAGATCCAATTGCAAATGAAATTCGATGCAATGCAAAAGAATTACCCGATCATCTTACAGGAGGAGCATATGAAGTCAATCCAGATCAAATCATGATTGAAGATGCCTATGATTACGATAAAGATACTTGGCAAACGGTAACCGTAACCGGTGGTAGGACACGTAGGCGTAAAAAATGAATCATTCTACATTTCTGTATGAAAGATACAAAAGAAACATGGAAGAATCTTAAACAAAAATGTGGAAACGATGAAGAAAGAATTAAAAATTGAAACGCCTAAACCACTCTCCAAGTAGAAAATGAATCTCTTCATCTTATCATTGATCCAAAAGGAAATTGCAGAATGCATGATGGACAAGCATGTCAGTAAAATCTTGCTCGAAGCCGTACAGATGCTTTGCACGGCCATGCATGTGTTGGAGGCGGGCAAGCATACTGGAATCTATAAAATGGCGCATAAAAATCATCCCGTTACCATTTGGTGCCGTACATCCAAAGAAAACTTTGTATGGACGCTCAACCTCATTGATTGCTTGCATGAAGAGTGGCGCTACCGCTACAAGCATGAAAAGACCCACAAGTCCTACTTGGTAGCCATGTACTTGCGGGAACATATACCGACCAACTTTCCACAGGAAGGTCTTACTACGTTTGCTCTGGCCATGCCAGACGAGTACAAGACGGACGATCCGGTTGAATCGTATCGTGCGTACTACTTATCCAAGAGACCGATTGCCTCGTGGAAGAATCGATCACCACCCAGTTGGTTTACCGCTTGAAGGAATATATCTTTGGGATAAATAGACCGTTTTTGATTTACAACATGAAATGCATCTGTAATGCTAAGATTATGTTTTTTATGAATGTAATAGAGGATGCAAATGGCACTACGTGAAACACCTTCATAACAATGTACGTAAATCGTTTCCTCCGGATGGTTCAACAATACTTCATAGACTTGTTGAATCACTTGTTTGATTTCATCCACGGTACTTTTCGAAGTCAATGGAAAACGATAACAGGTAATAGGTAATGTATACGGTGTTTCTTCGAAAGGAGTCAATGCAATGATGCAAGTGACGTGTAAGTCTTGAAAGGGTTTACCAAAGATGGCTTCATAGCATCCCAAGTAGAGGCGCGGTTCAATTTCGTGAAAATCTTCGCTGTACATGGTTTATGAAGTAAGTTGAACAAAGTTCAATTTTATTTGTTCTATTTCTTCTTCTGTGTACAATCCCGTTCCCAATAAAAAAGAAAACATGGCATTTTCATCCACACCGGTAGGCGGTTCATGTATGGTGGAATCATCAAAATCAATCAGGTATGGTACGTAATGAAGATATTTTTTGAATCCTGGAAAAGAAACCAGGGTAGGTGTTTCATGGTAAATCAGCATGATATTTCTACCATTGAAATCATGATGTACAAAGCCAATTGACTTTTGCAACCATTGTAATAAATATAAAATACAAAAGATGGTTGCTCGAAAGAGTGCTTTGAATTCGGGTATTTCTTCTTCATATAGATTTTGTATGGTTTGTTTCAAGGTAACCGCGTTACATTTATAGTCATACAAATAAAAAAGGAGTGTAGTAGGATCCTTTCTTTCTTGTTTCGACATGCATAATTTATCCTTGTCTTCCAGTAACAAACGATACAATCCTTTTTGATAAGGAACGTCTTGATTTTGACAAAAATAGAAACCATAAAATTTCATGAGGTATTCACATTTGAGTCGATTCAATGCATCCAGTACGTGGATCATACGATGATGATGTTTCATATCTACTTGTAATGGAAAATGTTTGGATTTTAGTAAATAGGTATCCTTGCGTGCATCTTCCATAACAACTGTACCGAACGTAGGACAACTGGATAAATACAAACCAGTTTCGCTGGTACATTCTTCTGTATGTTGAGTTAAATCTTTTACAGCAGTCAAGTCTTTTAAATCAATCAATCGTTTACCGAATCCGCCTCTTGTCTTTCTTTTTTTAACATGTCTTTTTGTTCTCATAGTATATGAAAACAAAGTGTAAACAAAACAATACAAAAAATAAAAAAACAAAAAATAAAAAAGGTGGTTTGTTAAAAACAAAATGTACCGTAGATCCATCTCATTATCCAAAATGTGGAAAAGAAGGATGTGTCTTTTTAGAAGGTAAGAATCACGTTACCAAAAGACAATGGAAAACAGGACCACAAATGATGAGTCACATGTTGTCCATAGAAGGTCAAAATAGATCGAGACCCTTTGCCCCTGATATTGTGTCTCAATCAGTAAGACCGTGTGATTTAATTCGTCAAGAAGGTAGAGAGGCACCTTGTTTTGTAAAACGATACAGAACAACAAGAAATGGAACAAAAGTATTGTACGAAGAAGAAAAAAGAGATTCATGGTGTAGAAATTATGGAGTAAAAAATCAATGTACGGTCGATGATAAAATGTATCAGGCATTCAAGGCCAATGTACCCAAGGTATCGTATGAAGGTAAGCCGCCCGTTGAATTGCCAGACATCGATACCATGTCGGATGGAGATGGGGCAGATTCCATCGAGGATGAAGGATTGGGTGATTTAATGGGTGAAATAGAGATTCCCGAGGCATTTACTGCCATGAATCCTGTGTTGTTGACAGACGTAACCATGAATCGTGTCAAAGGTATCACGATACAAGAATTGATTGAAGAAATGATAGACGTATTGGGAGAAAAAACCATGTCGGTTGCACCTCAATGGGAAGCCGAAAAAGAAAAAATAATCGCGCAAGTACGTTCCCTTGGATATTTTTCCAGTGATTTTAATGAACAAAATATCATGATTGATGTAGACGAGGAAACTTTATGTGCATGGATCGATGCTCAGTTAGCTCAAGGTATACCGGTCACTCCATCGATGATAAAAAAACAGTTTGGAAAAGAGAATATTTTGAAAATTGTAGATTGGGGTCAATTGGTAAGAGTTTAGATTGCATCACATTCTGCCAGTTTACATTTATCCTCCGGACGAATAATGACAAGAAATCGAAGTGTTGACTTGTCGGTAGGATCTACGTAACAAGGATAATACACGCGATACGTCTTTACGCCATCATTCATGCCGTAAGCAGTAGGTACTTTGTGAATGGCATCCTGTAGTGATGCCACACTTTTTTTCGCATTCAGGGACGTTTCTTTGAATCCTTCGGCATTGTCTTTGGTTGGAATGTACTTGTATCCAAGAAACGCGCACACTTTACGTACGGTATCTTCCTCGGTGTAAATTCTGTAACTATCGATTTTGTCTGCATTTGCATTGTAATGCATGGCTTGTTTTACTTCTTCTGCGCCAACTTCTGCACCATGTTCATGTTTTTCATGAATCATTTTTGCCAAATGTAAGGCACACGATTCCTTTTTGCCTACTCTGGTAAACATGGAATGGGTAGAATAAATGGTGCAAGGTAAGTAGCGGGGATGATGACCAATGTTACCAAAGAGTCGTGCCATGATTTGGTAGGCCGTCGATGCATCTGCAATGGGTGAAAGGATGCCATGCGTAAAGAGAAAACCATCATGCGTTTCATCGGGAAGACATTGAAAGGTAACCCCGCGGCCAATACAGTAGTGACCCGTTACCGCAAAGGGTAGTTGATTCCAACCATTTTCATGGTATAATTTAGCCAAGGTAATATTGAGTTCATCCAAGGAAGAAATGTACGGTTTTAAATCAATCGCGGCTTTTTGTGGAACTAAAATTTCTTTTCGATCACCATTGATGATGACTACTACAAATCCATGTTCTTGCAAGTACTCGGCAATTGCATTGTGACTACTCTGGGTAATGTCACCGGGTACAAAGGCGCATACGCCTGGCTTGGCGAGACCATGGGTGGTGACAATGTGTCGTACGTAGTCGAGTGGCGTACCCACTACGTTAACTTCTACTTTGGTGCAGTCACGAAGGCATCGGTAACACTCTGGGTGTGTTTGTTCGAAACCAAGAACGTAGATGCGGCCGTACCGTTTGAAGATGGTATCAAAGGTGGCACTGACCAAGGTAACAGTTTGTACTTTGGAAAAGGAGAGGATCCTTTCCTGTTTGGACCATAATTGAATACTTGCATCGGCTTCATCCATCCAAATGTTTATTTTTTTAGTAAAACGGTGACATTCTTCTAACATTCGAATTGTTTCAGCTAAATGTTTCATGCGTGCTGCATTGGCACACATGACAACGGTTTCTACGTCATCATTTAAAATGTCCCATGCCAAATCTTTTGCGGAATGTTTTTTTTCACATTTACCTTCTTGATCCTTTTTACCAGATCGCCATGTATATACTACTTCTTGTAAAGCAGCTTCCATCCGTTGTTTGGTTTGTTCTACCAGAACAAGGTTGTTACTGGAAATGATAAAGTTGACGTCTCCTTCATATTCTTCTGCTTGTTTTTTGATAAATATGAGGTTATTCATCTTGCCAGTTTTACCGCTCTGGGCGGGAAGGTACATGCCTTGCAATTTGCTTTGATGGGCACCCATGATGTTTACAGGATAGGTCGAAACATCGTTTCAATTTTTTTATAAACAAATGGTATGATGTTTGTAAGTGATCGTCCACTTCCAGAAGAAACAGAGGAAGAGAAACAAAGAAACCAAAAAGAAGCTGCTGAAAAAATGGAAAGAATGAGACTGTATCGAATTCAAAAAAAAAAAGAAGAAAAAGAACGTGTAGAAATAGCAGAAAAAAAACGTGTGGAAGAGGAAAGACTCGCCCACGAAAGGGCCGAACAGGCAGAAAGAGCAGAACAGGCAGAAAGAGCCCACTATGCGGATGTAGAAGAGTTTGAATTTGAAGAAACACCCATACCTAAAAAATATGTTACCGTAATGATAAAAATGCATGCCGGGAATATGAAACGATTACTACCGTCCTTTCCCAGTAATACGGTCATTGGTGGCACAAAGGTAGGATTCTGTAAAAAGATTACTTCTAACGAGTATATTAAAACATTAAAGGCACTCTACAGTGAACACAAAATAAGTGTTGCCAATGCATTGTATGAGGGTCCCGTTACAGAGGAATCCTTAGAAAGAAATAGAGAATTACTTGCAAAATTCAATCATGATCAATTACCAGAAGAAGAATTATTTGCAATGTACAAAGAAAAAGGAGAAGGAAGAAAATATAGGTACGATAGATTGTACCATTTAGAAAGTGATATAAGTTCTAAAATGTTTGGAATTGTACTCATTCATACCAATGTTCCAGAATTAAAACCTTTGGAAATGCCTACGGAAATGACCCTCGATACAACGGATCCTGCATTTACAGAATTTCAAAAAATAAACATGTTGAATGTAGCGGTGGCTACTAAACTGGATGGTATTGGATTTGACAGAGAAGTGACTACAGAATATACTGGAATACCCCATTATTCATTGGTTCTATTCTCTGACGTATTGAAATACTTTGAACGTTTTGGAGTAGAACTTGTAAATTTAATTGATGAAGGATGTCGCATCTACCACAAACCGTATCCTCCTGCAAGAACACTTTCCTTTAAAGAAAAAAAGGGATATCAAGAGTATGTAGAAAGAACCGGGATTGGTGGAAATAAAAAAACACGTATACATATGGGAAGACGTGGCGGTGTATTGGGATTTGGAGATAAAACCATATCAAACAATGAAAAAGATTGTGTAAATTTTTTCAAAGAAGATGGATATTTACCCGGCAATGCAAAGAAATGGAACGCATTTATTCAATCCAATCGATTGCCCGTACCTCCCTTACAAGGGAATAGTCCCAGTGAATATGCAAATGATTATTATCGTAAAGGAAATCAAATCTGTGGCAATCCCCGACTACTTCAAACGGTACGTTTTCCTGGTAGCAACAGTCGCATGGAATTTGGATTCAATACATTAAGTTTAGCCAATGGACGCGTCAAGGGAGGTACCCGGCGTGTCAAGCGTTCTCGCCGCGTCAAGTCAGCATAACTACACCTTCTGCAAACCCTTTTACATCTTTGTGACGAAACAGTACAATGGTACTTTCTGGTGCAATGACCACCGCATCCATTTCCCCCAGAGGTACTGGAGTTTTATCTCGACTACCTCTACGTTGATCCTCATATGCATTTTTAAACAACCATTTATAATTTCTATAATTTGGATACTCGCAACTATTTACTACAAATTCAACTTGATGGGTTTCATCCAATGCACGAAATCTTGCAATGGTTTCATCACTCATCTTGGACGACATTCCATAATCAATAAACGTAATCTTACCTTCTGCATTGATGAGACAATTGGATAAACTAAAATCGGCGTGACTGATACCATGGGCATAGACCGAGAGAATATGTCTTCTTAGCCGTGAAAGTAATAGCGTGGCACAAGTACTGGTATATTTTCGATCGATACGAAGTAGGCATGCTTCTTGAATCACTTCTTCTGTGTCTCCTGAAAATCCAGCATCTACACATAATTGGGTAGACGAACGTACAATGTCCAAGATGTGTTTTTTCCATGCATACCTTGGATCTCTTGTTTTTAATGCTTCTGGGGTATCTGCGGTAGCGTGTTCAATCCAATCCTCATGTAGAAGCTCATAGGCCGTAAGAGAGTTTTCAAATAATTCCATTATAAAGATGGATACCCGAAATGGATTGTATTCATCCGCGATACGTTGAGTAAATGTTTCATTGAATGCAAACTCCAAATTTGCCAATAAGGAAGGAGGTAACATTTTTATACTGGAAGAATAAATGTACATGGGAGATGGACACAATTCTTTTCTTGATGTTAATAAACCATTATGATATAATCTTTTTTGTAAATTAAATTCTTTTTTTGCTTCAAGATAAGAAGTCGTATGTACAGGATCATCCCCTTTTTGTCTCATGTAAAACGACGACACTACATTACGACTGAGTACAGGTCGAACCTCTGTACCAAATTGAACCATGGTTACTTCACCTACAATGACTCCACTGTGATATGTTCCTTCTATGTTTACTTCTACTGTATTCCCTTCTTCTATGGAAATGTATGGTACAAATGATTGATCGAGTGCTTCGTCTCTATCGTTGAGACGTAGATACAATCCTTTTCGATCTTGATCCAGGATACCAATTTCACCACCGTACTTGAGACGTGTTCCTATCGTAGCACGTAACATATCCAGGGTTTTTATCATTTCTGTACCACCTACGGAAACTTGTATGCCACTACGATCTTTTACAATACCAGGATAATGTAGTTGATCGGCTAATGCATAGACACTACTTTCGAGTGATTTTTCATAATCCAAAGGAACTACTTTTACAAGAAATTGATGTACGGGTTTATTTTGTTCATTTCGAAATCCAAAATCATTGGATGGATCATGACGGGCAATGTACGTGTATCCAAAACTACCAGAAGATAAATGATGAAAGGTACAACTGTGTAACAATTGAGTATACAACACCATAAGAGTATCTTTGGTGGGATGGGCTGCTTTGATGGCATCAAACTTTTGTTGATAGACGCCAACTCCTGATCCTTTTTGTCGTGTTTGTTTTGTCATAGTTTTACATTATGAAAAAAAATTCAGTCATGATGACATGTGCAAGTACGGGTCCTACCCACCACAAGTCTTTCCATGCTCTTGACCATTTACATACTCCATCGGCCAAGGTGACCAGCGTCATGATTCCAATTGCTATTTTTTTAGATTTTGTATGTACATCCAGTCTACGTTGATAATGTCTCGGTACATGAATGCAAGTAAGATAGGTATGCGCGATCCATGGTTGATTGATCCACAGGAGATGCATCAAGGCAATGCCAACTGGCCCACCTGGTATATCATGCCGCATATGGTACATGGACCCTGCTACAAGTAGACTTGCTTTTGCAGGTAATGGTAAAAAATAGACTAGAGGTGTGACTGTACCGTAAACCACTAGACTTTGAATGGGTGCATCGATTAAATCAGTAATACCATGAGGTACAAGAATGGGTCGAAACATAGTTTACTTTATAAAAAACGTTTGGATCGTTTACCGCGAGACTTGCGATTCTTTCGTGACTTGCGATTCTTTCGTGATCGTTTACCGCCAAACAGACCAAGAAATTTTTCCCGGGGAGGTGCATCCGCAATTCTATTTTGTTCTGCTACTTGGGCTTGATAGGCAGCATCCCCTCCAGGTCCGCGTGGTTCGTATGCCTCTCCTACTGTATCTGCTAAATATCTTTGTTCACGTTGTCTTCTTTGTTCTTGTGCTTCTTGATCTTTTTGTTCTTGTGATTTGAATAAACCGAAGAAACTCATACTATAACTACTTTTTTTTATCTCCGTTCATATTATATTTTGCAGAATGTGGCGTAAATAAATCATCATATTCATTTACCGTACAGTGATAGGTAATACTTACTTGCTTTAATTGTTCATTGCAGTACTCGCGCACGGCATGCAATTGTTTCAATGGTTCTTGAATCGAAGGAAACCCTGGATGTTCCTGCAGGTACACCAACCATTCTTGTTCCGTAAATCTTGGGAAATTTTGGGTAATGGCATGAAATGCCTCAATTCCACTAATACTAATCAAATCCAAAATGTGATAAATGTCCACTGCCTTTTGATGTTCCCTTTCTTGCTTATAAATGGTTGCTGAAAATTCTTCCTTGGACAAGTTTCCCAACATGTACGTCACACGCACTTTACGTGTTTCTTGATCATGGGATTGAATTCGTTGTCTTGCTTCATTGGCCGTATATTGAATGTGTTCCAACAAACGCCGATGAATTCTGGCGACACGACCACTGAGTTCTGGATCAATCACGCGAAGCATTCTTAGAATCCATCCAATTTCTGGAATACCACCGCACTGTATATCCCCTACATTTCGCAAATTCATTCCATTACGTGCCATTTCATAGTAGTGAGGGTTGTGAATTTGGCCCGTTTCAATCTTACCGGTTTTCCAGCTGAACGCAGTACCGCATACTGCACCAGTTTGTTGCGAGGTACAGTACATTTGGTCACAACCATCAATCTTGTAAATGCGAGTGCCACACTTGGGGCATGGTTTCGTTTCTTTTTTAATCATTTCGGCCGTTAACTTGTCACTTTCCACGCAAGTGTGATCCTCTTCCTTCTTCGTCAAACAATCCGCGCAAATCTGGGTTTGACACGTACCGCATTTGTATTGCGTGGAAAGGAAACCACGACAGGTATCCATGGGACACGACATGATGAATTTTTTACGAGGATCCAGCGTGACAACCGTTGAACTGTCTACATATTCATTCATGAGCCAGGTAGGTACGGCTTCTCCTCTCATGCGGTACTGGTTGGCGTGAATGGCATTGGACAGTTTTGTAATCTTTTTCTTCAAATCATCCATCTCTTTTGTATATTCACGATTCTGTTTGAATAAACGTAACCGTTCTTGTTCTGCTTCTACGTAGGGCTGGGTATCCGGCAATTTACTCATTTCGATACTGGTCAAGGTATTCATCATCGTTTCCTTGTAGGTGGTGAGTACCCAGGATCGATTCAAATGCCGAACCATAAAGTGTGTGGTAAATCGTGCACTGCAATTCATGCATTTAGGTAACCCGTTACAGGTCTTGAGAAGAAAGGTGCGGACACATTCTTTGCAACATTTCAGGTCACAGGAGAAGCAGGGGACGGGAGCACGCGTGCTTTGGTTGAAGGGAGCGGTACATACTTGGCAATCCATTTTATGATGTCTATAGTTTTTTAATTTCAATTTTAACAGTAATTCTTTGTATGTAGTATGGACTTGGATGTTGATCATTATACCTCCACGGAATTAATTGAATTACTTGGAATCGAAGTCGTCAATCGAGATACCATACAAATTGCAGTCAAACAAAAAATAAAAGAGTACCCCAAAAAAACATCCGTTGCTTTTTTCAAAGAGATTGAAAAACGTTTACTCGATGAAAACAAAGAAGAAGACATACAGATTACAAAAACAGTGGAAATAAAAAAGGGAACGATCAATCCAGATTTAAAGGAAACCATTGTACGGTTAATCAATATAGATTCTGCCTATCGTATTGCATCTGACACAAATACCAGTGATCGATTCATCCTTGAATTATCAGAGCCATTATTGAATGTCGTCTCCATTTCTTTGTATTCTTTGGAAGTACCCCAATCCTGGTACACCTTTACCCGGGCCAAAGGAACTACTGATTTTGTAGTATGTGTGGTTACGGATGAAGCGACCAAATATGCCATCCAGATTGAGGAAGGGAATTATACTACGGTGAGTTTGTATACGGAAGTCGTTTCTAAAATAAATCAAAAGTTGACTGGTGTTCTTACCGTAGCCCCCGTGTACAATCACAATACGGGTATATTGACTCTTGTGTTTACCCCTCTTGATCCTACCATTTTCACGGTACAACTGGTTTGGGTAGATGATTCGAATCCAAACATGGCGACGAATCGATACAGTGCGAATCTTGGATGGTTATTGGGGTATCGTTTACCTGTAGTTACTTGTGATAAAACAAAAAAAGGATTGATTGCACAAGCAACCAGTTTAGTAGACGTAAGTGGAACCAAATATATTATCATATCGTTGGAAGATTATAAAACCAATCGTATCAATCGTAGCATCATATCCATTAACAATACACCCAAAATACAAATTGCTATGCCCACCTACTTTGGTAAAGATACACCTCAATATAAAACTTCTGCGACTACGGTTCATGCACTTGCGTCTACCCGTTATCTTACGAATAAACAAATCTATACCATCAATGCTATCTCTGACCAGACGGGTACTCACGATAATTTTTTAGCCTTTGATTCCAGTAATGCCTTTGCAAAAGTAGCCGTAAAAAAAACAGATTGGTCAAAAACTAAAGCCGATGGAACCACCGAAACGATCGATGGTATTCCTGGTAAATTATTTGTTGAAAACGGAGGTCCTCTCGCTTTACAAACCAGAGACTACTTTGGTCCAGTGGATTTACTCAATTTATCGATTGGTTTATATGATGACAAAGGAAATGTATTGGGATTGAATGGAATGGATTGGAGTATCAGTCTCATGGTCAAAAGTATTTATCAACATTAATCACTATCATACTCTGGATCTTCCGCCGACATGCTATCCGTTTCCGTTTCACTTTCTTCTTCCTCGTACTCGATTTCTTCGTTGTACCACTCGTCAATATCGTGTGCTATGTTGTACGCAATCCACCGTTGCCGCATTTTGTAAATGGCGATGCACATGCGGTGATGCATCGACAGTTGCGCACGAAAAGACACGTTAAGGTACGTTTCGGGTTTCTGTAGATCGACCCATCCGTAGGGTAACGTTTTGACTACCACGGGTGGCGGTTCTACGATATCCTTGATGTGTGAAAAGCTGAGCGGTGCTTGTACGACCGGCGTCGCACATAGCTGAGGAAACTCTTTGCGAAAATCGGCGCGAAACTTGCGAGACATGTTTTATCCTCGGCTAATTTTGTCATTTCAATTTTTTTAACAATCATTAGTATGTCACTTGCTACATTGAAAGCAAAATCACTTACCATGTACGGGAAAACACACTCTACCAACCAAGGGTTTTCCTTGAACGGACCATTGAGACAACCTTCCCTTGGTGAAAATTTAGGTAGGAGTGTGACGCGCACACCCTTTCGTGGTCCCGCTCCTATGGGTCATGGATGCGGTAGCAGGTGTCGCGTAGGCGGATGGAGGGCACGTACCTGCGGCGAATCGTATCCCTTGAAAATTCATCGTTCTTCTTTAGGAACACCTCAGACAAAGGTGAAACGATCGACCATGAATGAAAAGGGATTGATTGAAACATCCTACATGGGTATCCTACATGGTACCTATCCACGAACCCATGTTTACAAAGTAGACAAGGAAGAAAATGGGTACACGGAAATGGTAGGCCGGGCTGTATTAAGCTGTCCTTTGAATAAAACAGAAAAAATTTACAATCAACCATATCGAATCACCGATTATAGTCACTACATGCGTTGTATGCCATATACCAAAACTATTTTGGATATGAATTATGAGAGATATTATGGTATTCAAACTTCAAAATGTTTACAAATCGTAGAACTACCTCAAAAAATATTTCATGCCAGTTCGATTGGTGTTCCAGGTGATTTTGCTTAAATATCATCAATGTTAATGTCCATGTCTAAGACAACGTCGGTAGATCCCATGTCTACCTTTTCTACAAAATCAATATCATCCTTTTGTTCAAAGACACGCCATGGTCCATCCATGGTAAGTAGACGCTGTACTTCTGCATCCGTATAAATCTCTAACAAATCACATGCCTTCTTGACGGTTTCAAATTCACGAATTCCTACAAGAAGCCATGTACCAGGTTTAAGAGAAGCGCGTTCTTTTCCACCAAACTTTTTACGAACATGGCACTTCATGATACCGCTTGGTGTCTTGACCTGTAATATTCCATTTCCCATGTTTTTTTCCATGATTCCAACAATTTCACCTTCTTCTTGAGGAGGACGGAAATAGGCACGTTTAGACATTTTACTTTTTCCTGGAAGGTCCAAATCAATTTTTTTATAGTTGTATAGTATGACAAATCCTTGGATGAATCACGTTCGCCAGTTTCGCAAACAGAATCGTCATTTAAGCTACAGACAGTTGTTACAAGAGGCCAAGAAAACATACGGAGGTAGCCCCGTAGGTATGGAAAGCCGCAGTTCCTTGAAGCATTCTACTTTAGGAGGTGGTGTTGTAGGATACGAAAGGCCTACCATGTTGACACGATCGGCCACACGGGTAGGCGGTTCCCCCGCGGCAATGAGAGATCTCGCAAGATCTTCTACTGCAATGGGTAAAAAATTAGGTGGCAAGTCGAGACGCCGCCGGCGTTAATCGTTTGGTGGCATCATAATGTAGATTGGGATGATCCTTTGCCAAGAGAATCGTCAGTGCGTACATGTCCCATGTTTTCCATCCTTCCAGTAATTTGGCAATCACTTCTTTACGAGGTAATTTCCAAACATAAGCATAATGTTTCATACATTGAGAAGCATACGCTTTGGGTAACACGGGACTATACATGCATACTTCTTGGCATACTTTTTCTAACGTAGATTCTGTCCAATTGTGATCAATCATGTAGCATAACAAATGAACTTCAATGGGCCATGTATATTGTCGCGGATCATAGATAAAAAAGTAGGTGGGCAAATCGACCTCCTCCATATCTAATGATATACCAAAATCTATTAAAAAAGGTTTGGGGGTCATGATAATGTTATCTTGTTTGATATCAAAATGTACCAGATTATGTTCGATAAGAAGTTCAATGGCATAGGTAAGTGTATTGTACGTGGTTTCATCAAAGGGAACGTTGGCGGATTTCAAGTAGGGCATGGTTAACAAGGTAAAGGTGGTTTCATAGGTGAGGGCTTTACATCGTTTTACTTTGGTCGATTGAATGGGACAGGATGTTTCAATGGGTACAAAAAAGTCTTGATAGTTTGGTATTTGTTTAATCTTTTTAGAAATGGCTACTTCACGAAAAGAATACATGGTATTGACAATTTTAGAAACATGGGTGGTATCTATATTTCCGGTACAATCTGTTCCTGGATAATAGACACATCCATACGATCCATAACTCAACATAAAATTGATTCTTATTTTATAGTAGAAAAGTAACATGGAATCCTATCTTTCTCAGTTAACGGAAAAAGAAAGGGTTGCGATGGAAATTGCTAAACGTATGTTGGGGTCATCGTTTGATTTGTCGTTGAGTATCGGGTACATTGCTTACAAAAGATCCTCGTAATACATGATCTACATAAGTATCTACTTTATCTTCCAAGTTGGTATGTTTCGTTTGTTCTGCTAATGCATCGATTAATTCTAAATTATGCTTTTTTTTTGCAATTTCAGTATCAATTGTTAACGTTGCATACTCCGTTACTTTTGGTAGATTCTCTTGAAACACTTTATTTACAGAACTTAATACCTGTAGTACGGCAACGGCGGGAAATGGTGGTAGAAAACCAAGAGGATCTATTTTTGGAAAATTTCCTTTTGTTTTGAAATCTTGTTTGATTCGTTCAAACCAAGATAACTCTGGCTCTGTTTCTTCTGTGTCTGTCTCTGGTTCTGCGTCTGTGTTTTCTGTATCTTGTGTATCTTGTGTATCTTGTGTATCTTGTGTATCTTTTGTCTCTTCTTGTTCTTGTTCTTCTTGTTCTTCTTGTTCTTGTTCTTCTTGTGGTTCTTGTGGTTCTTGTGGTTCTTGTGGTTCTTGTGGCTCTTGTTCTTCTTTCTCTTCTTTATTTGTCTCCATATAGTTGTTTCTTATAATCCAAATAACTACTTGACTTATACTCTTTTACCGGCTCCGGTTCTTTCCATTTCCCTACATATTTATACTGATTCACCTTTTCTTTCGATGGACGATACATCTTTTTTGGTTTATACGATTTAAACGTTGCATACGGTCCGTCCTCTTTCTCTTTCTCTTTCTCTTCTTTTTCTTTCAAGGCAGAATGTATAATCTCTTTGAATATATTGACATATACCTCCTTACAATTGTACACAATCACATATTTTCGTGCGGCTACATCTAAATACTTGTAGGGTATAGATTTCTCCGCCCAATAAAAAAAAGTATTACTTGGTTCATCATACGTCAAGTACACATGTCCTTCTGGTGTATGTTCCTCTACTCTCTTGTAGAGTTTATTCTCTTCTGTTTCATCTACCGTTTCGTTCAATGGATACTTGAATTCATAAGGATATATCAATGGAATGGGAAAGAACCATCTCCACCAAGATAAGATCCATTTCATCAACCACATGAACTAGAACCTCTATATTTGTTTAATATAGTTTTTACGTCAATCACTTGTACCTCCAATTTTTGAAATCCTGAATTTGCCGGATGAAAACATACAATGTACATCTTATTCACCTTGTACCCATTTTCTTTCACTAAAAATCGGTACAAATTTAACTGTAGCGTATACTTCCAATACTTGGAATCCGGTATGTGCGACAACTCCGGTAACAAACATCGACCATACCCTTTCGTCAATTCACTACTTCGTTTCCAATCATATAAATCGAGACTACCATCTTCACGCTTACATACATAATCAATGGTACCTATGAGTGACGTCGGTTCATGAAAGACACGCCATTCTACTTGAAATGTATCGAGTGAATGTTTCGCCAAAAAGTCTTGAAAGTAGCCATACTCTACCGTATCCAAGGGTTTGGGTGTTCCCTTGAAATGCGCTTCGATGGATTCATGTAGTTGGGTACCTAACTCGGCTGCAATGCGTCCTTTTTCTTCCCATTCTGCTTTGAGTTCAATAGGATTGGGTGGATTCATTCTGGCAATGGCCTTGTCTGCATCAAACTTGGGAAACCAAGTAGACAGTAGCGTGGTGACGGAAATAAAAGGTCGACCATCGACGGTATACGTATGGGTGGATGGCTCAAAGGAAATCATATTTATGATTCAAAGGATCCGTTTAATCAATTTTTCTTAAAGAAAATCTATGACGGGACTCGAACCCGCAATCTTGCGATTAGAAGTCGCACGCCTTATCCATTAGGCCACATAGACATTTGTTTATTTACCACACCCACAGCCAGATTTAGGGGCTGTTACTATTCTAACGATTGGTTTTTTAAATGGATTTGATTTATTAATATTACATGGCTTAATTCCTGGAAATTGCAACATATTATACCATTCTATTTTATGCATTGGTATTTATATGTCCTTTTCCTCGTAAAATGTATCATTCTTTATTTATTCATCAAAAATAAAGTAGATCCCTCTCCTGAAACAGAAAAAAGACTTTCCTTTATGGATAACCTTTTCATCATTCTATTATCCATCTTGATGATTTATATCTTTCATCCTTATACAAAAAATCCTACCGCTGTAGATAAAGAAACTAAATTATTCCTCTTTACATTTGCCCTACTTACGTTATCCCATTCCTTTTAATCTTGTTCATGATTGCAGTATTTGCAACGTCTTGTCTTTTTAAGTGGGGTGTATTGTTTACGTGTGCCACCTACTTGTACGCCTGGATTCTGGGGTTGTGACTGAGGCTCAGGTAATGGCTGAGGTGATGGCTGAGGTAATGGCTGTGGTTGAGGTGATGGCTGAGGTGACGGCTGGGGTTGAGGTGACGGCTGGGGTTGGGGTGTTGGTTCCTGAGGTACATCGGGTAGATTTGGTTGGAAATCACCCTGTACTGGCGGACCTTCGATAGACGGTTCTTGTGTTTGGAACTCATTACCTTGTGCTTGGAAATCATCCTGTACTGGCGGGGCTTCGAGACCTTGTTCTTGTGCTTGGAAATCACCTTGTGGCTGGCCTTCGGTACCCTGTTCTTGTGGTTCTTCGAGACCTTGTTGATCTTGTGGTTGAAACTCGTTGCCGGTAGGCTGGCCTTGTTGAAACTCATTGCTGGCAGGTTGTTCTTGTTGAAACTCGTTGCTTGCAGGTTGTTCTTGTTGAAACTCGTTGCTTGCAGGTTGTTCTTGTTGAAACTCATTGCCGGTAGGCTGGCCTTGTTGAAACTCGTTGCCGGTAGGTTGTTCTTGTTGAAACTCATTGCCTGTAGGCTGGCCTTGTTGAAACTCGTTATTGGCAGGCTGTTCTTGTTGAAACTCATTGCCGGTAGGCTGGCCTTGTTGAAACTCATTGCTGGCAGGCTGTTCTTGTTGAAACTCATTGCTGGCAGGTTGTTCTTGTTGATCTTGTTCTTCCTTTTTGAAATACTTTGTAATGGTCGATTCATCCATTCCATTCACTAAAAGAAAGATCACACCTCCTAAACAAAAAATTCCTGCTGTTGCCGATACTTTCTTATAATCAAAATTCATTATATATAAAATTGATTTTTTAATTCCATCTTATTACCAAAAATGTCTCGTTCTTTCTCCCTAATCGGCTCACTCGATCGTATCCATGCCGCTTGCAACTGCAAAAAACTCATGTTTCACGACTGTACCATCCTACATCCCGAATGTACCATTACCGTAACGATTGACTCCCGAACTACATTTCGTATAGAAGGTGATTATTTAGTTGCGGAAAAAATCATTCGAGACATTGCCGTACTTGCTTTAGATGAACCATATTATCCAGTTTCCATGGAAGAAATATAATATATAGTATGGAGAGACCAACCGAACCCGAACCCTTTACGGAAGAATTCCCACACAGCGAATTAGCCATGCATAATCAACCTGATGAAAAACACAACGTAAGAGTTGAGGAATGGTACAGAAGATATGATGCCCATCAAGCAAAAATGGAAAAATACCGTAATGATCTTGCCGTATATGAATTAGTACAGGGAGGTATGTCTCTTTGTAAAGCAAGGGCACAGGTCTATGGAGAAGAAGAAGGTGGCTGCTCTATCTCCGGTGGAAAACGGTCCAGAAACAAAAAATCAAAAAAATCCAAAAAATCAAAACGGTCCAAGAAATCCAGAAAGTTAAGGCGTTAAATGAATACACATATTACACAAATGGCAAAAATAAGTAGTATTGCAACATAACGTGCGGGTGTTGTCGTGCGAACCATACTAATTGAATGTATAAATTATATATTCAATTTTTTGTAGGGGCAAGCCCCTACGACCCCGAAGCTTCCTTGTAGGGCAAGCCCCTACGACCCCATTATGAAAGGTTCAAAGGAGGTGCGGAACCTTGGTTCTGCAAAAAAAGGAGGTCGTTGAGGTCCGCTTTTTATAGTCTTATCCAGTATCACGGGGTTATAGGGGCTACGCCCCTATTCCCATTTCTCCCGCTCCATTAGCTTCTCTGCACGTAGCCGTATCTCGTCCGTCGGGACTTTGTCCGTGTTCTTTATTTCTTTGTCCAGCTCCTCGTTCTCGATGTTGTACTTTTTTGCAATTTCGTCAAGTTCTATGGTAATCCTCTCGTACTTTTGTTTTATCGCACGATGTGCTCCATCTTTTTCAAGTAGGAGTAACGCGCGTTCCATCAAGATGATTGCCTTTACAATCCGGCGAGGATCGTATTTGAGAAACTGTTCAAGAGACATGGTGTAATCCTTTCATTAAAAAAAACATTTCAATTTTGTGAGCTTCCAGCTCAACCGGAATGTAACGGATCTTCTACGACCCCATTACTAATTATCCGGTGAATCTGGAATTTTCGGGGTTATACAGACACCCTCTCCATGTGTCCAGTGCTATAAGCTTATCTGCATGTTCTAGTTGGTCATGGTAATGACACAACGTTTGACCCCGGCAATCACTTAAATATTCTTCCCTCGTACGCCAGATTGGTGTACAGTCCTCATCCGTGGATTCAAAATGATAAGGATGAATCTTCAAGTTGTATTTCTCTAACAGTACGTCGAGTTCTTTGAGTAATTCAAGATAAGATTCCTTTTTTTTTAAAAAGTCGTATAGTTCGGGATAGTTACCTTTCTCCAAAAGAGTCACGATATAACACTCATGTGCATCTTTCAAATTCCATTCACGGTCAACCGATGGAGGATGAAGCACCTTTTTGTAGGAAGGTCTGCGTTTGCTAAGAAATTCTTCCATGTTACAAAAAAAAGGATAATCTATTTTCAATTTTATGAGCTTCCAGCTCAACCGGGTAGGTGCGGAGAAGATTCCAGCTTCAACGGGGTTATAGGGCCGTAGGTTCTGCTTCATAATATTCATCCGTTGGCATAAATTCCATCATTTTTTTATTGCTAGGATTTGGTGTAACCTCAATAAATGTAAGTGGTTCTTTTCCATCATGCCATTTTAGGTAATGCATATAATATATTCCCGTGTATACAATTCCATCTTTCTTGATAATATATTCTTTCCCTAAAACCAACTCATCATACCGAATGGGTTTCATTTTGTAAAAGTAGAAATGAGAACCCATTTCAATTTTTTGAGATTCCCCCCTACAGTAGTTTCTGTATCTCTTCTTCTAAATCATCCAGAAGAGGAGGTATTACTTTACTGTAGTCGAGTGCATCTTTCTTTCCATAGGTTTGAGGTTGCTTCGCATTGACATGAATGGGATACGGCCAATGTGAAGTCGTTCTACGTTCCTGATAATATTTTTGTCTTTTTTTGAGTTGTGCTTTTGTATTCTGCGGATGATTTCGTGGTAACATGCAAATGTACAGAAATAGTCTCTCCTCGGGTTCCTTTCCATTTTGATTTTGATGAAACGTTCGTGAATCCCAGAATACCATTTGTCCTTCTTTGATATGTAGAACCCGTTTCTTATCTTGTATCGTAGCAAGGTAGGCCGGATCTATTTTCAACCAATTCTTTTTTCCTTTGAGATTTCTTTCTTTCATGTACGGTTCCCACAGTAAATGTGACCCTTCATAGACCACGAGGGTACGTTCTCGATTCTCCGTCATGGCTAATCCTCCTTGAATGCAACGTAGACCCGGTGTATCCGGCGCTTGATCCGTATGCGTCCAACAATTGTCTCGATGTTTTTCTTCTTTGGTAAAGTAGCAGGCTCCATCAAACCCAACCACCAATTCTTTTGTTCCCCATATCTCTGCAAATGCGGCTTTTACTTCAGGTCGTGTTCTTGCCCACCACATGAATCGTTGATGTCCCACTAATTCTTTGTAGATGCCGTGCGTGCGTTCCAGCGTGTGTCCTTCTGCTTTGTACCATTCATCATGTAGTTGGCGTATGTAGGCGCACTCTTGAGGTGACAGTACATCGCGTATGACATAGCCTTTCTCTGCGAGTTCTTGCATTTTTTACAAGTCTATTCTACGTTCATTTCAATTTTTAGGAACCGTTAACAGATACATGGTAGATCCAGGTGAATAAATAAGGTTCGTTTCATGGAAAACGGTATGTATTATTTTCCATGAATGAAAGTGTTGGATCACTACATTACAACCACGTATTTTTGCAATGTCAATGACGTCGTTTAATGAAGTAGGAGAAATCATCATGCAACGTATTTCCCCTTCCACCATTTGACCCTGAAATGTAATGACAGACATTTTACATACATGTAGAGGTTGAGTTTCAATTTTAAATACCCTGTTATTCTTATTCTTTGTTACGTATCTACTATACATGTACCCGTACATGTGGTCTTTTTTTCATGGTAAGCCAGAAATGAGTGGTTAAGTGAGAAATGAGTAGGGGCGAGCCCCTACAACCCCATAGTACTTACGATTTCTTACGTTTCGTCTTTCCATATTTACAGTATTGTTTCTGTGAAAATCCGCGAGGTTTTTTACAGTTGATACTTTTTTTATATTTCGTAGACCAATGTTTTTTTGTTTTCATGTAGTAGGTGGATAGTAAAACCCTGTAATGTTTGCTAAAAATACTATTCCTGTAAAAAAAGGTTAACCCGTAGGCATGATTTTTCATGGTAAGCCAGAAATGAGTGGTTAAGTGAGAAATGAGTAGGGGCTCGCCCCTACAACCAGATATTATCCGGTTAAGCTGGAAGCTTACTTGTAAACGATCATGGTGTGCATACCGTATGTCGTCGAGGTAGTCGAGTGTGAACGATAGTTGATGTTGTTGTTCAAGGCAATCTGTACATCCTTTGCGTGATATTCATGACACTGAGCATTCACGAAGAAACAGAGTGTCTTGACCGTCTCTACACGGTAAGAAAGAGCGCTGACGAAGAGTGTGAAAAGGAACTTCATTTCTATGTTTGTGTAGTAAGAAAAGTGTTTCAATTTTTTGTAGGGGCCAGCCCCTACGACCCCACATTGTAGACGCCTACCCGATGAACCTGGAAGGGTCGGGGTTGTAGGGGGCTTGCCCCCTATAAGGGAGGTACGGGGTTGTAGGGGCTCGCCCCTACGTAACGGATCTATAAAAAAATTGAAATGGATTTTCTTCTTCCATCTGCATACTACAACCATGTCTCGCACCATCTTCATCTCCAAAGCACTTACGGTCACCTCGGTGGAGGATGTACGCACCAAGTTCGAAGAGCTGGATCTCGGCGTGATTGCATCGGTGGATATGAAGGAGTACGACCGCGACGGGACGACCTTTCGTAAATTCTGGGTTCATTACTCGAACTATTCAACGGAGGCGCATGCAGTCGGCCTCATGGATCGTTTGAAGAGGAATGAAGAGCGCCAGAAAAACGGCGAGGTCATTCCAGCGGGCGACATTCCACGGATCGTCTACGGGGTCAACCGTCGAACAGGCAACGACATGTACTGGCAGGTATTTTCAGCAAAGACACCAGCGGAGCGGGAGGCGGATAAGGCATCAAAGGAGGCAGAAATGGCGGCAACGAAGCCAAAGGCGCGGATTGTCATGTAGGCAGAACCTACGGCATAGGGGCTACGCCCCTATAACCCCGTTGAAGCTGGAAGCTTCTCCGCACCTCCCTTATAGATAAAACATAAATAGCTGGAGCAAGTAGCTGGAGGCCGGAGGGCCAGGGTAGGAAACACCCTTTTTTTGTAGGGCTACGGTGAATCCTGTACCTATTTAAAGATAACTTTGCTACCATGAGAATGGAGACATACGAACAATGTTTGGAAACCTATCGATCATCGGGTGATCTTTATTATTTAGTAGAAAGTATTTCCTTTCAAAAAGGATTAGAAGGACCCTATGAATTGATCAAACATTACACTACCCGTAACCAACATACCCTTGCATGCATGTACTGGAATGCCGTACAAAACATTGTAGACGAGGACTATTCTTTTTTGACATCCTATTATGTAGCGTCGAGTGCAAAAGGTACCCAGAATGTAGAGTTGACTGCACAAATGTGTCTCCGTTTATTTCAGCAAAAAGAAAAAATGAAGATGGATCAACTGGATACCATCATAGACAATATAAAGTATGTGTTACCTTTTGCCCGCCAACCTTTTTTAGAACCATTTCAAGACTTTTTAGAATTTGTAAAACAAACCCATCAAGTAGATCTGGATTACATTCCCAAACAGGACAATTCTATTTTATTTTTTGTTGGTAATTTTTGTTCTCCATGGAATTATACATCTGGATTGACACATGCGGTCGGTGGTAGCGAACATGCCATTCGTTATCTTACTCAACACTTTCCAGAGTATACCGTCTATGTATGCGGGAATGTACTGGAAGAAGTAGTGGGGAATGTGCATTATGTTCCCATGCAAGGATTGGGTGAATTAGTCATGTCTCATCATTTCAAGGCCATTGTTCTTTCGAGGGACATTTCCTTTTTAGATTTGTGTCCTACTCATTATGCGGATCGTCTTTTAATCATGGCGCATGATGTAGATCTCCAGGGTGTACCCGATGTACATGCTACCTTGAAAAAATGGCCGATCAAAGCATGTGTTTGTTTAACACCATTTCATAAAAAAATGTTTGCTGAAAAATATCCTTATTTACCCATTACGATTATTCCTAATGGGATTGAACCTTCTTTTTTTGTAGAAGCGACTAAAATACCAAACCGATTTCTATTTACTTCCTGTAGTGAACGCGGGTTAGCAAAGTTGGTAGAATTATGGCCATCCATCTTACAGAAGAAACCGGATGCGACCTTGATCATTTCTTCGTACCAACCTTTTCCAAGGGAACATGATATTGAACTCAAGAAAAAAATCGATCAATATCCTTCGATACGTCATGTAGGTAAGTTGTGTCCTAAGGAATTATATGCCTTTATGTCTACGGCAGAGTACTGGTTGTTACCATCTACTTTTTTAGAAACATCTTGTATTACTGCCTTGGAAATGATGGCGTCTAAAGTAAAGTGTTACTTTTATCCAGTAGGAGGATTGGTAGATACCATGGCTGGATTTGGTATTCCCATGACAGAAGGAAAAGAATTGGACTTTGATACGTATGATTTGGATAAAGCAAAAGAGTATGCCTTGTCCTGTACATGGGAACGTAGTGCTGGACTTTGGAAATTACTTTTTGAACCGACTATTCTTAATCTTATCATCTATCAACCATTGGATTATGAAATGAAAATGAAAGAGATACAAGATACTTATATTCATAAATATCCTTTTGTAAAAAGTTATTATGTTACCTTTCGAGAACAAGAGGAAGAAGTACAAATAGAAGGGGATATGGTTTATGTAAATGGTGTAGAAGATTTATATCATATTACAAAAAAAACATTTGCTTTTTTTAAACTGAATCATGTCTATGATTATATCTATCGTACGAATATTTCTACCATTACTGATTTTCATGCTTTACAGAAACAATTACCTGTATTCTACGGTGGTGATAAACGACACATATTACAAGTAAATTGGCCGCATGGATATGAAAATAAAGGATCACTTTATGGATTAACATTTGTCGAAGGAACTACGATTGTATTACATAAAAAAGCGGTTCTTTTATTGAATCAATACAATCATGACTTGGATGCATTGTATGTAGATGACCTTCTTATTGGTCACCTTTTAAAAACAAATCCAACACCATTAGAACCATTCATCTATCGTCATAAAACAGATGAGAATCGATGGAAGGATGTAGAGCAAATGAAGGAAAGTGTTTTGCTTCTAACTTAATGCTTTTCAAAAAAAGTGGGCCCCGTCTGGCCCTTTCTTTTTTTATCGTCGCCAGTTGCTTGCCAGTACCGCCATCGTTGCTCGTTCCTTGTCGTTCATCTTTGCCCACATCTTTGCTGCTTGATCTTCTTCTTCATTCCCGCCAAACTCTTCCAAGATCTCTTCTGCCATCTTGTAGAGTGCTTCCGTTTTGTCCATGAAGAACTCTTCTGCTTCTACCTTTAGCTCTTCGGTCAGGTCGCGTTTTGCTTTCGCAATGTGACTCTTCTTGACGTGAAAGTCCACTGCCCGCTTGTTGAGGTAGGTGGTGAGCTCTTGGTAGTCTTCCTTCTCAATGGCACCGGCTTTTAGTGCGCGGTTGACCGTCACGATCGCCTGCGCGATGGACTCGATGGATTCGTTGAAAAGCGACATCGTTTTGGGTTGTGAATGTATATACCGAATCACGTTTCAATTTTGTAGGGGTCACCCCTACAACCCCGTGTAACGGATCTTTGTAGGGGATCTCACAAAAATTGAAGTGAGAATCCATAGATGTATGAAAAAGATCTGGATGGCTCTTGCACGCTTCTGTACCGAACACTGTCGTATTGCAGAATCCCTTGTAGGGGTGAATGCTGAACGTATGACGACGATCGAACTTACATTGGAAAGTAACTACGATGTCGCGTATACCATTGCCGTGGTTGAGTCAGCAGATGCCATTGACGTTTCAGGTAAATACAAGGAACTTCTCGATGTTCTTCATGCGATCAGCGTGAAGCGTGGAGTGGATTGGAATGACAACTGCAACGCATGGGAACAATGGGAGATGGAGGAAGACGACGTGTTCGAGTGTGCCAATCAGTTACTGTAAGAAAAAAAAAGAAAGAAAAGAAAAACTATAAAAAAAGGTCATCTTTTTTTTGTAGAAATGCAAAAAAAGGATGTTGTATCCTTAGCCCCTCCGGCTACTTGCTCCAGCTATTTATGTGTTTTTATGTTGAGGTTCGCTACTTGACCTTGGTCTTGAGTTCCTTCTTTAGTTCCATAATGTTTTTGCCGTCGATGCTGATTCCGTGTCGTCCGCATGCCGCATGTACCTCCTCCTTTGTCATTCCCTTGATCTCCTGTAGAGTAAGTTCCTTGTCGTCGGCCACGATCTCCCTGTCTGCTTTTTCCTTTTCCTCTTTTGCTGCCTTTTCGGCTCGTGCAAGTCGATCTTTATGTAGAGCGCCGAGATCAACCGCCGTTGCAGTTTCCGTCAGTTTCTCTACTTTTAATTCTTCCTCTTCTTCTTCTGCTTCTTCTGCTTCTTCTGCTTCTTCTGCCTCGGGCGGCTCTTCTGCAGCTGCAGTCGCCATTGCACGAGGTGTCGTGTTCTTGCGTCCGCGCTTCTTCTTCTCGAACTGTCGTGGATCGATCGTAAGACCGTACTCTGCGACAGCTTCTTCTACCTGTTCTCGTGTGATTCCATTCTTCGTCATGTATTCAATGTAGGGCTTGACTTCCGTTTTGCCGACCTTGTATGCCATGATGTCACCTGCGAGACGTGCCTCCACGTCGCCGTTCGATGGAGTCCCGTTCTTTTCCACGTCCTTCGCACACTTCTTGCACCATCCACTGTCCAGAGGAGAATTCGTGCACTGCGTGAATAGGCCTCCGTTCTTTTGGATAGCCTTGCAACACGCAGGATCGACATGACCACACCATGGAAGTTTTGACTTTTCAAGTGTCGGCAGTTTGACTTGTACGACACCGCCTGCCATGAGAAAGGCTTTTGCGTCGTCACCATCAAACCCGTACTTGCTTGCCAAACGTTCCACAGCGTCGTTCAATATCTTGCTCGAGAAGTCAGCCATCGAGTCAGTGAAAGCGCGGGAGAGAGTTGCGGAGAACATGGTTTTTGAATACACATCTACTTCTTTTCTCATTTCAATTTTTTCATAGATCCGTTGCAATCCGGTTTACAAAAATTGAAATGTCTTTTACCACTATACTTTCACAAAATGACGACCATTGAAGTAATCCGCCACGATGCTCGCATGGACTGTGATGAAGTAGAAAAGGGAAATGTCGATCGGGCCTACGACACACCTCTTTCTACGGCTGGAGTAGCCCATGCGGCTGCTGCTGCTGGACGGCCCGGCGACATTATGGTCTCCTCTCCTCTGTATCGGTGCGTCCAAACGGCGTTGCCATGGCTCAATGGACCTCTTATCCTGGATGCACGATTCATGGAAGTCTACCATTCCAACGTCATCGGCCCACTACATGAATTCATGTTTCGTACGGATGAAGAACTACCGCCGGCGTTCTACATTCATACGGTACACGGACTACCTCCTGCACCAGAAACACGAGGAATCAATGGTGATGCAGACAAACGCTATCGTGCGGCTATCCAAGACTATGCAGAACGCGCACTTCGAGGTGGCATCAAGCACGTACAGATCTTTACGCACGGGGACTGCATCGGCTCTTTTGCGGCAATGTTAGGTAAGGAAGTATACTCGACGGAATACGGTTGCTCTATCACAGGTATTTACGATGGAACGTGGACATTCGACAAATCCAACGACGTCGGGATTCTGGATGCATAAACCCGAATCTTTCCAGGTTCATCTTGGCTCTTTAACGAAAAAATAAAAAGCGGACATCAACGACCTCCTTTTTTGCAGAACCCAGGTTCCGCACCTCCTTTGAACCTTTCATAATGGGTTGTAGGGGCTTGCCCCTACCAATAATGGGGGTCGTAGGGCGGAGCTATACGAAGGAGGTGCGGAACCTGGGTTCTGCAAAAAAAAGCGAGGGTGTTGTCGCGACCCTTCTTTTTTTTTCATAGTTCCCCTTGAAAATGCGACATGCACATGTTGCAATTACGGCAAACATGTTGCGTGCATCCTGCAGGATATGTACACGTACGACTTGTTTTGGTACGGGTAGAACATCCAGTGCTTCGATTCGCACACCATTGTAGTGGACGTGCAACAGATGGGGAACCGTACAGTTGTTCGTATAGTAGAGCCAGTTCCGCTTCGTAAGAAGAACGCGACCTACATCCCGCTTCCACTTCTTCTTTACGACAAAATGGACACGTCAATATACGACCCTTTTTTGTCGGTTTCGATTGAAGACGCCATTCCTTTTCACACGTAAAGCATATCTTATGCGGAACACTTGATCCACACTTCACCGTGTAAGGCGCCTCGGTCTTGTAGCAAATACCGCACTCCATGATTGTATACCTTTCTCTTATTTACGTTTCAATTTTGTGAGCTTCCAGCTCAACCGGATTTGCAACGGATCTTTTACAGAACCTACGGTTCCGCACCTCCCTTATAAAGGGTTGACCCTACACTTCGTCACCTGTGGATACCCTGCAATCCTGTAGGGTCGGTGTGAAAACAAATGGCTCTGCTTCGTCACCTGTGCATACATTTCACGCTAAACCAGAAATGAGTGGTTAAGTGAGAAATCAGTGGCAGAAAACCTTATGGTCATGTAGGGGAATTATCCAGTGAACCTCGAAGGTCCGGGGTCGTAGGGGCATGCCCCTACAAAAAATTGAAACGTATTTCACCTACTTACATCAAAACAACATGGACTCTTTTTCCATTCAATCCGGCTCTGGACAAGATTACTCTGGACATGCTACCATCGGTGATACATACTATTGCTTCGCCTTTGATGGACATGGACGCAACGACTGCATCGACTACATTCGCTCTCTTGACATGAACCACTTTGCCACATTACCTTGCCCACCTACCGCATTGGAAGCTGCCTTTGCCGGTAAACCATTTTACAAATCCGGCGCTACCTTTGTTCTTGCTCGCATCAAAAATACCACCTTGGAAGTCTTTCATGTCGGCGATGCCAAAGCTCGCGTCTTTCTCAATGGCCTCATGGTACATGAAACACTCGATCATACCTTTGACAATCCTGCTGAAATCGCACGCACTACCGCTCGCATTCAGCACTCCAAGGCACCCTTCCCTGTCAGTGACACGGAAGTACAAATGGTCGATTCTCCTGTCGGACACTTTCCCAACGGAGAAGCCTTTGTTCCCAGTCAAGCACTCGGTCACAATGGCATCTCTGGACTTGATCCAGGACACTACACTTTGCAATTTGACATGTTTGATACTGTACGCGTCGTTTGCGGGACCGATGGCTTTTGGGACATGCTTCCCCCTACCGATGGAAAAGCAAAAGACTTGTGTCTTGAAGCCGTACGACGATGGAAACAATTGTGGAAATTCGGCAATGTTTCTACTACCTATGATTCCATTGACGACGTTTCTGTTGCTATCCTTGACAATACTTTTGCTTCTCCTCCTTCCGTCTGTATACCCTATTCTCTCAATTGCTTTGATGCATCTCATGTACGACTTGCCTTTCCCTTTGACATTCGACGCATCGATGAAGTTGTCATCGGCGACCACAAAGCCTTCTTCTTACATTTCCACTTTCTTTCTACGGAACTTCGTACACTTTTACGCAACATTCGCGATAAACCTGTTAAACTTTACTACCATGATCAGTGGTTCTGGCATCTCAAATTACGAGGGTCTTTTACTTTGTTGGAACAAGACTTTCTTGACTCCTCTCTAAATTTAGATTCGCTCGACGACTATATACCTTCTATATGTTTGCATCGCATCCTTTCACAGCAAACTCTCTATTCTTCTAATTAGTTGCTCCTCTAAACATACAAAATAAAACTTAGATAAATATACTTTTTTATACTATGAATTTTTTTATTATAGTAAAAAATTGGATTAAAAAAGAAATTCCAAAACCATTAGGACGATGGACAAACGAATGTATCAAAAAGACAAACAAAAAAATAGATTGGTCGAATGAAGATCACTGTGGAAACCTAAACCAAAGCTATAATCGAAATACTTTTTGTGTCAATCTCCCTTCTTTGATAAGTTTTCTTAAATACTCCATTTGATAGTCACTCGGTTTACTGTAACTGAAAAGTGAATTCAAACAATATGGATATCCTGATTCTAAAATAAATTCGAGGACACCATGTTCCCGAATGTATTCCAGTGGTACATTTTTGTATTGTGATGGATCCGGTTCCACTCCAATTTTTTTACTTTCTGGTGGCCTTGGTACTGCATTGTCCCCATCTCGATATTCATAGAGAAACGGATCATATACGACTTGATATTTATATAGTGATGAATCATTTAACATGGGTGATGGGGAAGACGGTAACTTTCTTGGTGGAGGGATACCTTGACTCAACCATTCTATCGGTAGTTCTACTACATTTCTCTTTTTGTCTCGATTAAAGTAATTGTTGTACGTATCCACGCCATTGATTCGCAAGAAGGTAAGATGTCTCGAATCCATAGTATAAAAATTCCATCCTCAAGCATTTCAATTTTAAAAAAAAAGGATGGTTTCGCCTACCACCCGTTTTTTTAATTTATACATATGTTTCTATTTTGTCGTCGTATTCCAGCTTGCGAATGTAGCACCGTTGCCAAAAGGCGACGTTCGGGTAGTGAAGCAAGGTCTCCAAGGGTAACTCACTGTTGACCAAGAGCATGTAGTTGAGGATGCCGTGATCTTGAATGTAGAGCTCGTGCGCCGTGTCGTAGTAATCGTCCTCGCCCACG
>Ga0208502_1000007_pt1 | contig 42766 bp, 60 predicted proteins | sample CryBogCBE18Jul07_FD_184579 | JGI IMG/M metagenome (GOLD analysis project Ga0208502, IMG submission 184579) | Freshwater microbial communities from Crystal Bog, Wisconsin, USA - CBE18Jul07 (SPAdes) | ecosystem: Environmental > Aquatic > Freshwater > Lake | place: Crystal Bog, Wisconsin, USA... | reverse complement strand
TGGTTTCTTACTTGAAAAGGTGGTAAAAATGTTTTCCAAGAAGAGGATTTTGTTCGGGTGACGGATTTGGTTTGAATCATTTGAACCCCATATTTGGTAGAAATACTTTTCATTTCTTCTATGATGGCCTTTCGTGTCAAGGCTTCTTCTTCCATGTGAAAGCGTGAAAGAATGACATTGAACCGTGGTTGACGTTTAAGTAAGGCAGGGATTACATCTTCTATGTTGGTTTGATACAGTATCTCGGCTACTTTCAATACAAAGGCAATACTTTTTACAAGAATAGACGTCTCTGCGACAAGTTCATGAATCATGTAATTGTAGTATCGTGTGACGTTGACTTTGGCCAAGGTCGAAGTTTCATTGAGAATCTCTACAATCAAGGGTGTATTGGGATGTACATCGCGGGGTAATTCTAAAAAGAAATCTTCTACGACGGTACTACGTACCATATCGTCAAAACTGGAAGAGCTATCCAACGGTGCTACAAAAATACCGCCTACGGTAGTGACGATGCTATCTTCTTGGACTTGTAAATGACCTTGTTTTTTCAATTCTTCTAATTGAGCAGCATAGGTATTGTTTTCATATGCGTCGATCAATGATTCAAACACAAGCGGTAACAATTTTGTTTCGGTTTCCTCGCAGTAGTACCATACGGGATCTTCTCCTTTCAAAGCAACCCTTGTATATTGTTGAATGAATTGTTTTAATTCCTTGTATCGTTCTTGGTAAGGTTTTTGTAAAATAAATTGTAATAAGTTCATGTAGGGGGATTGTGTAATGTGACTGACGGCTGTTTTTGCAATCTGTACGGGATGCCGTTCTTTCAAGATACGCATTCTTTCCATTTCACGTGTAAACGAATCCTTCTTCTTTTGTAAATAAGCAGTACGTTCCAAGGCAGTTTTGTAATAGTCTATTTGTACTTCTTGTACCAGGGTATTCAATGTATTTTGTTTTAGTTTGAATAGAAAATCGTTGCAGGGTGGTTCACAATCCGGCTGTACGGTACAAGGATAAGGACCCGAACAAGTTTCATCCAGTTTCCAATCATCTTGGACTCGCTTGTAGTAATGCTCCCCTACTTTGGCATATTCGCCGTTGACGATGCGTTTCTTTTGGTTCAAGAAATGAGGCGCATACAAGGCGGCGGACGATGGTAGCATTCGTTTGACTTGAATTAAAAATCGCATCATTTCTTCTATCGTAGTGTACGCTTCCATTTCGCTGTAATCCGTGCGATCATATTCCTTGTCATAAAACAACACACCCTTGTCCGCTTTGAGAGCTTTCACAGTAGGGTACTGTTTTACAATGGGAGGGGATACCGATTTGGTCAAATCGATTTTGTCAACGGATGCTTTTTCATCCAAGGCAAAGCCCATGGCTTCCGTCGTTGCATGGAGAGACACTTGATCCATGGTAAGCGATACTTCTGGTGGACTTGCACGATATGATGGATAGTTTGGTTTACGATAATTTTGAACGGATCTTGCCAATGGGTACCAAAATCGTGAAATATCGTCTTCACGAAGATCATTCTTTTTCAAATCAAAGGGACCTAAATATTGTAAATAATGATAAATGGAAAATAAATCAAATGTGACCAATTGATCCTGTACTTCGGGTAACACAATTCGATCTCTTTTTATACCATCCGCATACGTAAAATGGGGTACAATCGACTGGTACGGTAGTCGATGCAACAAAGGAAGTTGTGACGATTGATATTGATAATACTGAGGTCGAAACGTTACGTAACCGTTAGGATGAATCACTTCAGGTGGTGTATGTAATAGGGCATAAGGAGTAGTCACTACTTGTGGAATCAAAGTGGCCGATTTCAAGCGTGATTCTTCTTTAGGATAGGTTTTACATATTTTTCCATTGGCAATAAAGGTAAGTTTCGTGTCGGTTACTTCTTCTCCTTTTTCATTAAAAAAGGGTTGAAACTCTTGTACAATTTGTTTATAGATACTTAGATACGATTCTGTTTTGTCTTGAAGACCCTGGATACGCTGTAACCATTGTTCATTGTCCAAATCCAATGGATAGAGTTTACGTTTCAAGGAAACAATGGGAAACGCCCATGGATACTGCTTCTCACGCTTCCACTTTGGTTCTAACGTAGCCGTAGAAAAGGTATGACGAAGGTCTTTGAATCTTTGTACAATTTGGTTGACTTCTTGAATGTGTTTGGATGTTTGTTTGGTCAATAGACGATCCATTAAATCACTTACTTGACGATCCAAGGTAAACCTGGATTGACTCTCGGATACAAAAATATCCATTTCTTCATACTCTACTTCTAAACCAGCATCCAAGGTAATGGAAAGAATGGAAGGAGGTGGTCCTTTGTATTCAAAATCAATGTAAATCAAGGTACCATCGGTCAATAAAATTTCCAATTGATCTTTTTCTAAAGATTGAATGATTCCATAAAGTGGATCTGGTTGAAAATCCACTTCGATACGAACTTTTTTTTCTGGTACAAATCCTCTTGTTTCTGCAAACCCAGGAATTACGGCAGAATGTACCAGTACCACTTCTATGTCTTCCAGAACCCCATCTTGAATAGGAATAGTATATTCATCCGTTGGATTACGTACCTTCAAGTAGGTGGGAGTAATGTCTACGATTAAAAAAAAACCGTTGTACTCTTGAGATGTAAGATGGAGAATATCTTGAGGTTTCAACTCCATTGTATTAGCTTTAGAAAAAGTATCTAAAGCGATTCAGTGAAAGAATAGTAAATGATGCATTCTGTTGCAGGACCATATACCTTGCTCAAATATCCGCCTGAGAAGAAGTATGATCCCGTGTTTCGTAACTTTCGTTCGGTCATTTACAAGGGGGATACACTGATTTGTATGTCTCCTGGTAAATCGGTGCCACTAGATGAGTCCATTCCTTTGAGCGACTATGTAGTGGAGGACTTTGTAGAAGGGGTCATGATCAATCTCTTTTATGATGAGGAATGGCGCATTGCCACTAAATCCAACATTGGTGCAAACTGTACGTTTGATTCCAAGCGTACCTTTGCAGAGTTGTTTGAAGATTGTAAAAAGGAAGTCGGTCTTGATTACGAGATGCTGAATAAAAATCTTTCTTATAGTTTTGTCATTCAACATCCAGATCATCGTATTGTTACACCAGTTACTAAGCCATCCCTTGTATGTGTAGCCCAGTTTCATGGGAAAAAAGAGTTTTTAGCAGACCTTTTTCCGCCTCATCGTCATTGGTTTTTTTCCTGGGAAGAAGCAAAGGAGGCTGCTCAACGCGGACTTTGCAAAGGACTTGTCTTCAAGTACAAGGGTCTACGATCTAAGATTAGGAATCTTATGCATCATTCGATTGAAAAGCTAAAACAAAATGTACCCTTTCCTGAAAGGTATCTCAAATTGAGACATAAGCCTGAACTCAAGGAATATTTATTTTATTTTCCAGAAGATCGTGTCAAGGCGGATGCCTTGGAAACAAAAATACAGGAGAAGACTCAACTATTCTATACTACGTATCGGGACTGTTTCATGTTCAAGAAGGAAAAGGCAAAGGATCATCCATTAAAGTCAGTCTTGTACGATTTGCATACCATTTATTTGCAAGAGTTGTATCCACGCTCCTTGTCCAAAAAGAGAGTAGAAGAGTACGTATGTAAATATAGTTGGAAAGAGTAATGAAAACAAGAAAAGTATCACGTGTGTGGGGTAAAAATCTTCCCCTTGAAAAATGGTGGGCGAAATTAGCAGAAGGGAAAGTAGTTCTTATCTATAAAAATGGTCACAAAATGGTAGATGCAAAACATTGGGACAAATTTGATGCAGATGATTCTATCCTAGACGTCTTATCGAGTGCACGATCCCAAGACGCCTATGAAGTGTATTTATATCCAAAAGCAAAAAATAAAACGGTAAAAGAAGTCATTGCAAATTATAAATTGTATTTCAAGCCGATTGGTCCGGTCCCCAAAGGGTTTCCTGCCTTAAAAAAGGTACGGATTCCTTTATAGAATAAAAACGTTTTTGTTGTATGATTTCCTTGTATAAAGACAGATGAAAGAGAGATGGTGTAAATCCCTTGTCATACGGATAAGATGTATGAAACAACTGATTGTGTAAATAATGATAACTGTTCTTTTCGTAAGGAAAAAAAGAGTTGTTTTGTTGCAATAGTGTTTGAATGGTTTGGATTTCATCCGGATTCATTATAATAAACTTGCAAATTCTTTACATTTTTGAATCGATGCTTCTGTGGCAGCGTCTACCATGGTTCGTATCGATTCTGGAGTAGCACCTTTGGCTGCCACTCGTAATATTCCAACCGTATCATGGGGATGTTTCTTGTAAAAGGCCACGTACGTTACTTCTTTAGCTAAAAAGCGTTGATACAATTCATATTCCAATAATTTTCCAATCGTATAATCCCCTTGCATGGGGATCGTAATCGTACCAATCGTATAGTCTCCCGTAATGGTGACATCAAAACAATCCTCTATAGTGGTCAACGAAGGGGTAATAGTAATGGACTTGGCACACTGTTCTAATTGTAAAATCAAAATGGTTGTCGATAAGGTTAACAATTGTTCATTGGTAAAGACCCCAATGGTTTCCAAAATGAAATCAAAGGAATTGGGAATCACGTATCGTTTGGCATCTAAAAAGTCCCAGTCTTCTTTCGTGGTTGTTCTCTCTTTTTCACCCCATGCACGATCACTTGCCTCTACATCTCTGGTTTGTCCATAGGAACACGTACCTACCGAATTATAAGCTCCGCATTGATTGGCCGTTCCAATGCTGGTTTTGCAAGTAAAGGAGATTTCTTCGTCTGGTCTAAGTCTCAACCAATCAATGTACCTCTCGGTTTTATCGATGCGTGTAGGTGGGAACAATTTGGGGGTAAAGTGTTCGGTAGTTACGTAAATGAGGTGAGTGGTATCATTCTTCTTGCTACATTCAATGGTGAGTTGTTTGTTGATGTTTGTTTCGTGAATGGGAATACAAGAAAGTCTTAGCTTAATCATTTCATTTGTAAATCGAGAGGTATTGGTATGAATGACACAATCTTCTGGTTTCATGACTTGAATGGGAATGTTACCAATCAGGGTGCGACGAATGGCATTGGCAAAGCTTTTATCCACGCCAGACAATTGAAAATGGAGGATACCCTTTTCTTCTTTGCTGGAATACTTCATTCTTTATAGTAGGAAGAGTTATTTTATATCAATTTTTTTGTTTTTGACTTTGTAGAAAAGGGGATGACTTTTATATCAGTAGCAAAGGGGATTTTGTGTTTTTTCATAAAAGCTTTAAAGTAAGGGATTCGTCCTTGTGCATCAAAGCTGCCTATGTGTCTTAAGAATTGACCTCTTTTTTCTTTAAACATCCAGTCATCTATCAATTGTACATCATACTTTTCAAAAATTGTCAATAAAGCAGATTGTTCCCATGCATGTTCTTTATTTTTTTCAGGCAACTGTACATGGTACCAATCTTTTACAAATTTTTTTGTAGCGGGGGTATTTTTTAAAATATAAAACCCACTACATGGTTTATCGTAATGATATGGTTTATCATTTAAAAAAAGAATCTCCTTGGAATAGGGACGAATGAACTCTTCGATCGATTGATTTTTTTTAAAAATACAGTCACTATCAATGTACACTACATAATCATAGGGAAGTTGTAATGCTCGTTGTGTACTCAATAGTTTTGACCAAGCTGCATGTCTCGGTTCTTTTGTAATTGGATCAAAACAATTGTATAAATATTTATCTTGAACGACCCCCTTTTGTTCCAAGGAGATGGTTTTCATGGTTTTATGTTTTGGGCCATATTTCTTGTATAAATAAGGATGAAAATAAACAAAATCATAGCCATGTTGTTTACAATAGTGAGAATTAATCGATGCAGCAAAAGAGGGATAATCGGCCGTTTCCATAGATGTATCCAGTTTTCTATTGTCGGACATGAATACCAGTATTTTCATACTATTAAGGAACAATATAAAAAATAATTCGTTCTATTCAAGTATGACAGTGGTAATTTACTATAGTAATTTTTGTGATCCTTCCAAAAAATTACTTCAAAAGGTGGCAAAAACAAAGTTGAGTCAGGAGATACACTTCATTTGTATCGATCGAAGACAACGCGATTCTAAAGGAAACACCATTCTTTTTTTAGAAAACGAACAGGTCATGCTTCCTTCTCAGGTGACCAAGGTACCGGCACTCTACCAAATAGAATCGAAGCAGGTTTTGTTTGGGGATGATATTTATTCATATTTGTTACCAAAGGAGGTCGCGATCAATCAGCAGGCTACGAACGGAAATGGTGACCCCGAATGCTACTCCATTTTTGGTATGAACAGAATGAGCGATACGTTTAGTTTTTTAGACCAGAGTCCTGAAGATTTATCAGCTAAAGGCGTAGGAGGAGCCCGACAATTAAGACGATTTGCGACAGTCGAAGATCAGTATTCTATCCATACCCCCGAAGAAACCTATACGCCTGATAAAGTTGGTAAAACAGGTAAAAGTCTTGAAGAGTACAAGCAGGAACGTGACGCATTGGTGAAGCCGATTACACGAATTTAGTATAATCCATTATACTTTTCCAAATCTATAAAATATTTACCATTTTTTCCACATAAATGATCAAATTCACGAGCAGTTGAACAATACCTATATTTTTCTAAATGCAATGTTGCAAAATTATCGGGACGAGGAAAAAGAAGACATGTATCAAAGTCAGGACTTATCGGGTTATGAATAAAATGTTTACACTGAATACACAATTTTGGTGTAAGTGCATTGGCAAAAACACACAGCAACCACCGCATACCTTTAGAACGTATCATGTTTTTAAGTAATTGCTTTATTTGCTAATCGATCGGCTGCATGATTCCCCAAGGAATGAACATCGGTGTTTCCAGTATGCGCCATGACATGAATGAACTCTACCTTGGTTCCACTGTAGAGTTCATACGCTTTTTTTACCATTTCCTTGTTCGGTATATCCTTTTTCCATTTTGCATCCGCGCATTTTTTGCCATACGTAGTAGCACAACGTATCGCATAAATGGAATCGGTTACGACTCCAATTGGTTTGCCAGCTCGTATATCCGCTTCTATTATCGTGTATAAATGTAACAAGGCGCCTAATTCTGCCGTGTTGTTCGATTGTTTACCTTCGATACGCTGGGATACATTTCTTGGATCTCCTTCGCCAAAATAGATACCGATACCAGCAATGGCATTTTTGTACCCATTATTAGAGCATGAGCCGTCGGTATAAATATACTCCATGATTATATGTATATTATTTCAGGAGCAAGTTTTCATATCATTGCCATTTCTTTTTTCGTGTATCTATTTGTCAACTTTTTTGAAAATTTAATTCACTATAACATTGGACGATTCAGTAATAAAGAAACAAAAATTGAGATACCAACAAAAAAAGATTTTATAAAAATAGTCATGGTCATGTGTATATTCGCTTTACTACAAGGAATATTGACAAATTATTTCAACAAAGTTAAAAGGTAACACTGTACTTAACCATATGATGGATTATTATAGTCAATTCAATGTGACGGATCAAGCGATCAAAGAAGCCCGTCAGGTTGGCATTGAACCCATTTGTAAATATGTCATCCGTGAAGTGTCTTACACAAGCTGGTGTATTTATGGAAAGGACATGATGAGAGATATTGATCGTCTTCAAAAACATTGGGAAAAAACAATGCTCACGATTCTACTACGTAAAATTACACGCGATCCATTATTTCAGTGGTAAAAGTAGGATCCCCCGTTACTTTTCGCAAGAGGAGAAGAAGAACGCGGCGTTCCATTTTTCTTTGGTCACCTTGTGTTTTTGTTTCCAATAAAAAATATTTATCTTTTTGGGTAAACTCCCGTAGTCCGTGTTTATTGGAAAAAAGAATAATCCAATTACAGGATTCACATGTAATGTATCCTTGAAAGACACCAGACCATACTCCTTTCTCATGCACGATCGAATAAAGGTCACCTCGACCTTTTATACGATAATACGGTACTTCCATTATTCATACGTAAAGAGGATGTCTCCAATTATGTTTCGTAATATCATTTGAAGGGCCCTTTTCTCCATGGCTTGCTGTGCTTCTTGTTTCTTGGGAACAAGTTCATAAAAGTAATTCATGGCATTAAACGTACGAAGACCACGTTTTTCACCATAAATTTCACGAACAAAGAACCGTGCACCCGACGATTGAAAATATCCGCTTCCATCCTCTCCCGTTCGAATGAATCGTGGATTTTTGTCGAATACATATTCTAAAAGCCTTCCTGCAATGTAACACGCATGTAAACTTTGTGAAGTACGAATAATATAATGACCTTTATGTTTTAATGTAGAGTAATCCACGAGACGAAAGGTAAGTTTGCCGATGCGAATTTCCATGGAAACCATTTTTTAAAAAATATATAAGAACAATTTCAATTTTTGTAGGGACAAGCCTACATTATGGGGTCGTAGGGGCTTGCCCCTACAAAATAGAATCTAAAATGGTATGCATGTCAATGTAGGGTTCAATGGGACCAATAAATGTACACTTGTTACTAAAGGTTGCTTCTTCGGGTGTATCACTCAACCCATACACCTCTTTGAAATGATGTACGGTATCACTTCTTACGTACAACCCAATAAATAATAAATCTTCAAATGTAATGACATATCTTTTGCCGGAAACGAGATCCATTTTTAAAAAAATATATAAGAACCATTTCAATTTTAGACCAACATTTCAAACCGGTACTTTGCGATCCAAAAATTGAATCCCAAAGCACCAACAAAACCAAAGTATCCAAGATGAAGAAAGACGAACTCAAGGCACTCTGTAAGGAACGCAAAATCAAGGGCATCACAGGAAAGAGTAAAGAGGAACTGATTGAGATGATTACGCAGAAAGATTCTACGCCAGTTTCAGCACCAAAAATTGATGTAAAAGTAGAACAAGAAATGACTGATTATGTAAATATACTTCAACAAGCGATAGATGCTGATATACTTGATACTTCTCGTATAATTCAGAAAAATAATAGTATCTGTATTAAAGATGAACTTGATATAATCACAAGAAATATATCTAAGGCGTGGGCTCCTTTAAAGGCAACAATTGTATCAGTTGTTGCAAAACTAAAATATCCTGATTGGGATACACGAAATCATCAAACCCAAATTGGTGGTAAATATAGTCTAAGAACAATAGATAAATGTAATGTGTGTGATTATCTATTCAAAAAAGAGTTATATGACACTGCAACTGAATTTGCTCTTACTCGGTCCTTTGAAAAAGCAGAGGCATTTAGTAAATCATATACAGGAAAAATATCACCCAAAGAATGTAAATCTGCTTTTCTAAATATTGTAGAAGTCATAAATACTACTGCAACTACAGAAGTTTTAACAGATATTCTCACATATCTAATTCAATTTCTAAAGAATAGGAATCAACAAAATACAAAACTAAAAACATCTATTGTTGAATCCTCAAAAGAACTTGATTTACTTGATGTTTCAAATATACTTGAAGAAATAAATAAACTTGGAAGTGGGGTGTCCGTTATTCCAGTTATAGTAGTTCATACATTACTATCCATAGTTCAACCATATTTATGGAGTGGTATTACTATAAAAAAACTAAAAGAGCATACCGCACCGGATAATCATAGTAAGTCTTATGGTGATGTGGAAGCATTTAAAGATCTTCCAACTCCTATGATTGCTATAGAAGTAAAGCATAAAATTACTATTACTGAATCAATAATATCTACATTTGATAAAAAAACAAGTGACTCAAGAATACCCCTGAAGTTTGTAATTACAACTGCAAAAACCTCTAAACAAATTGTTAAGAATAATATCTGCGTCGATTCACTTCATGGATTTACACTAACTTATCTCCAACAATCATTATTGTTTGAAAGCAATATCTGTTCAAAATTCATTAAAGAACTAAGGACAAAAATTGTAAATTACCCAAATATGTCTGTATATGCTAAGGAATCATTAAACCAACTTCTTACATCACTTCTTGCAGAGTCATCTCTTTGATAATTTCTTCAATAACACGTACACATACACTATTCCCAATTTGTTTATACGCCACGCCTTTATTTGTATTTTTTGTAAATGTAGATGGGTAAGACATTAACTTATAGCATTCATTTAGAGTTAGTCTTCTTACTCTTTTTGTTTTTTCATCGTAGATATGATATCTACCAGAAGTTTCAGATGCAGCCAAAGTAGGATGTGTTCCATCACTGCTATAAATACGCATTAATTGTTTATGAACTCGTGATAGATGCTCTGTATTTTCTTTTGCTCCTACCTTTCTTAGTTCACCTTTTAGATATCCACAGAATTTCAGCCCACTTTTTGATTGAGTTTTTATTTGCGTTTTATCAAGAATAACATATTTAGATGGATCAATATAATAATCTTCTGAAACATCAGTATCGAGTATATCTGCCAACTTACAATTTGATGTTTTATTAGATAGAGTTTTGAAGTTAAATTCTTTATCTGAAGCAGTAGCAACAATATAAACTCGTTCTCTGTTTTGAGGAATGCCAAATTGGTGGGGACTCAACAATTGATATGATACCTTGTATCCTCGTGTTTTCAAGGACTTAAGCAGAGTCTGTAAAACAACGCCTTTATTGATTTTTGTTAGATGCGACACATTTTCAAGTAGAACACATTTGGGTTTATGAACATCAATAATTTTTAGAATTTCAAAGAACAATGTTCCTCTTGGGTCATCAAATGCTTTCTTATCTTTCCATTGTGCTATACTAAAAGCCTGACAAGGAAATCCACCACATATTAGATTAAATGATGGGATTTTTCCAATATCAATTTGTTTGATATCACCCAAAGGTTTCAATTTGTGATTTGCTTCGTACGTATTTCTTGCCTTTTCATCAATATCAGATGCGAATACACATGAAGAACTTGGGATAATGTTAGTTAATGCCTGATGAAATCCACCAATTCCACAGAATAAATCAATATATTTTATGCTATTGATATCTGTCGTTGGAATAATATCTACAATCGCATCTTTGACGATAGCATTTTCTGGTGTTATTTCTTTTGGAACTTTATCTGTAAGAAGTTGAATAATTTCTTCCTTCTTCTTACCGCTATACCCTTTGATTTTCATCTCCTTACAAAGAGCAATCAGTTCCTCACGTGTTTTTGTCGAGTAGTTCATTTGGTTTGACTGCATAGTCGTTGTCGTGGAATCAATTTTTACCGCTACCTCATTCGTTTTTGACAGAACCTCTTGAACTTTCTTCTCCACAAGTACTTCAATTGTGTTGTCCTTTTTACAGGGGCGTTTGCGATTCTTATGTGCTTCAAGATGACCCTTCTGGGCGAAGACACTCTGGCAGTTTTCACAACTATATTTCACCATTTAGTTCTATAGACGCACAAAATCTTTAATCCCTTTCACTAACTTTCACTTTTTAGTGAAATCCGGAGAATCCATTTTTATAGAGTTTAGGGATTGTCGAGTCTTCCTGTCCTTCCTCAACCACTCGGCATTAAAGGCGTGTATGAAATAGTTCTTGTAGTTCTTTTCCTTGACATGTTTGATGCTCTTTTCTAAGGTCTTTCTTGATAGTGTTTTACCTGAAATACTGCTCTATGGGATTAGATCACGTTAAAAAATGGGTACATAATAGTCATGCCGTCCGGCTATGTGTTGATGAAATACTTACGACAGTATAGTCCATATTAGTTACATTTTTGAAAATAAAATATACATTTTAATTTTACTAGGGGCTTGCCCCTACGACCCCGAAATAATGGTTGTAGGAGCAGCCTACCTGATGAACATGGAATGTTCGCTGGAAAGCTTCAGGTGAACTTGGAAGGATCAGTTATAGTGGAATGAGACCATACAATAGTATGCAGGTCTACATCTGGTTCAAATGGACCATGAAAGGTACACTTTTTACTAAAGGTTGCTTTTTCTGTATCACTTAATCCATAGACATCTATAAAGTGATGCACGTCATCCGTATATTGATACAATCCAATAAATAAAAGACCATTCAAGGTAATTGCATATATTTTACCGGTAACGAGATCCATGATGCAAAAAGAATAGAAACAAATTTCAATTTTTACATAACCCTACTAAAATTGATTTCATGGTAATGAAATCGGTATCATGTTGTTTAAAGAAGTAAAGGAGTTCGAACCTGGTAAAAAATATAAAATCATTTGTTTACGATATTTTCATTTTGAAGGAATATATGTCTCTACCGAAAATAAAAGACATATATTTGATGATGTACGTGCTGGTAGAGGTAACAAAGTAAGTAATCATGAATATTTTGTAGAAAAAATAAATCGATTTTATAAACCAGTCTTTCAACGTGACCGTATCCAATCTGCCATGGAATACCGTGCACTACAACTTATTTTGAAATCGATTATTGGAGATCCAGCTTTTACCTGGTAGGCACGCCCCCTACCCGTTACCCGGTAAAGCTTTGGGGTTGTAGGGGGTAAACCCCTACTAAAATTGAAACCATTTGTATAAATGTGTAAAATGGAGTTTAGACGTGTTCATTCAAGTCATTTGGAAGCTGGTAAAAAATATAAAATTTGTCAACACCGTGGCACCTATATTTATTCGATCTATGGGATTCACTCTTTTGTGAATGTCAATGGACAACAAAATTTTCAGGACTACCTTTTATGAACCCATCTTTCAAAGAGAACGTATCCAAAGGACCATGGAAGAAAGGTCGCTCCAACTCATCTTGAAAAATATTACTGGGGATCCCACTTTCTCTTACCCTTAATTATGTTGTTTCATGAAGTACCTGGAACGAAATACAAAATTAAATTTTGGGGAATGGATGTGTATACCGGAACCTATCTACGTGATATAGAACAAAAACGATACTTTGAAAAGGTAACGTGTTTATATAGTGAAACAATAAATACAACTCTCGTTCAACATCTAACTATACCGTCGGGGTATCGTTATTACATACCTATTTTTCAACGTAACCGTATCCAGTCAGCTATGGAACGTAGAGCCGTCAATCTTATCATTCAAACCCTAATCGGTGATACTTTCTCCTGGAACTAATAAAATTGAAACGCTCTTTAATTCTTTTTTATCAACATGCAGTTTCGTGAAGTACACGAGTTAGTGCCTGGCACGAAATATAAAATACAAATGAATTTTCTTACATACAGAGGGACGTACACGCACAGTGTGTGCAAAGGCATGCACTGTTTCAAGAACATTAACGGACGAAGTAATTTTCAGGACTTTTTCTACGGCGAAACTTTTTATGAACCAATCTTTCAAAAAGACAATATTCAATCTGCCATGGAACAACGTGCTCTCAACCTTATCTTACGTAACCTTATTGGCGACAACGATTTCACGTGGTAGGGGTAAACCCCATACAACCCCGTTATTATCCGGTGAAGCTGGAAGGTTCAAGGGAGGTACGGAGAAGCTTCCAGCTTCAACGGGGTTATAGGGGCTCCGCCCCTATGCCGTAGGTTCTGTTAAAATTGAAACAAGTTATATAAATGTATAAAATGAAATTTCAAGAAGTACACACATTAATACCAAATAAAAAATATAAAATCGATTGTGGTGGCGTCATCGTGTACATAGGTGTATATCTATTTACAGGGGAAGATGGTTCCAATACGGTTGAAATTATGAATACGGGTATACTGATCGATTTTCCCTATTTTGAAGTACGTTTTTATGAACCCGTCTTTCAACGCGAACGTATCCAAACGGCCATGGAACGACGCGCCATCAACTTGATCTTACGTAACCTTATTGGTGACTCTACTTTCACCTGGTAGGCAGAACCCAGGTTCCGCACCTCCTATAATCCCCGTTATCCGGTGAACCTGGTAGGGGGCACGCCCCCTACAATCCCGTTATTTCGGGGTCATAGGGGCTTGCTCCTACAAAGATCCGTTGAGGAGGTGCGGAACCTGGGTTCTGCATAAAATTGAAACGGATGTACACCTTTACCGTCACACAATGCAGTCGCATATCATTTACACAAAATGGGAGTTGGAGCTGATGCTGAAACGAGAACGTAGACCAATTTGGAAATGGATCTTTCCAAACTGGTTTAAGAAAACAATGCCAAAAGAAGAATGGGAAGAAGCCTTTCCGTGGCCATAAAGTAGAGTGGTGTAGCGTGGCGTAGAGTAGAGTAACCTTTTTTTGGATAATAAAATAGATTTAAATAGTATTCCATGTTGATGGATATGAATGTATATGCAAAACAGAATGACCTATTATTAAATAATTTGATTTCCTACTACAGCGAGAAAGACTATCAACAGTTGGATAAAATATTACCCATTTTAAATGGAACCTCCCCCATTTCTTTACGCATCATTGATTGGTTTGTCACGAATTATTCCAAGCAACACTACGTAGTGTATCCATTGCACAACACACGATTCAAAGTATACAATGATTATAAATTGAAACTCAAAGCATATTCCAAGAAACGGTTTGATCCATTTTGTCGATGGGAAAAAAATGTCATTCCTTATCGTACCAATCAATTTATTCAAACCACAATTGGTCAACTTAATTTTTTTAAATGGATGTTAGACAATGGTATTTTAGAGTACATTCAAGAACACTATGATTCCATTGAACAAGACATGGTACTTCGAAATACAGCAAAACCAAAAACAGAAAAAAATAGAAAAAAAAGAGAAGAATTATCGGTCTTTGCTTCCAAAACCATTAAAAAAGAAGTCATTGAAGTGCAATTATCTTTTGATTAAATTCCTTCTTTACTGTATGAAACTGTTGTACTATGGTCTCTTTTTGTGTTTACTTAGTTTTCTTGTTTACCATAGAGAAGCCTTTGATGGATCTCCCTATGAATATACTCAGGGACAATCCGGTGAAATTCAACAACTCCACGATACCTTACAAAAAGTCACATTGACTGAAGCATTGGTCAATTCTCTACAAAATGATACGGATCAAACCACTGACCAAATCAATCAATTACAAACAAACATGAATAAAAAAAACGTATATTAGTATGAGTATTTTTCAATCGGTATCTACTGGTGAAGATAGAAATTATCCATATTACAAATATATTAAAACACCTACTGAATTAGGTTCTTCGAGTGCAGGTAACTTGACTGCATTAGGAAGAGATATTGGTGCTATAAAATCCTATGTAGATGTGTTGGTATCTGGAGATTCAAGAGCACATGTAGGTGGAATCAAAGCTTTAGGAAATAAATATTTTATGAATACGGGTGCTACTTGTAATGCACCTGATGGATCAAAACAAGCAAGACACATTTTTGTAAATAATATACCAGATGGAGGAATTCCTTTTCTTAGTCAAAATGGAAGCATGAAAGGGTTAGTACCAGGTGCACTTGGTAGTGTAAGTTATATTAATCCATTAAAGTTATTTACTGCTTTTTCTCAAGGAACTTCTTGTCAACAAATTACAATGGAGACAAGAGATATCAAAAATGCTACTTCTACGGATAGTAAATATGTATTGAACGATGACATTTCTTCGTACAATCCTTGTTGGTTTACGAATAAACAAAATCCAGTCACCAGAGAAAACTGTAGAGAAGGAATGACCATGCCAAAAGAAAAAGGTGCTCAACTCTATATGTTTGGTGTAGGAATATTAGGTATTTATATTTTACACCGTCTTCTTCATAAACGCATGTAGGGGGAGAAACTGGGGTTTTACATGATTCAATACATATAACATGCAGTAATATTCCTTGTCGCGAGAACGAACAAGTAATTTTGCAATGTACAATAGATCCTCATAATCTAACCCATCCAAATCCATTTATTCTTTCTTTGTATTTTAAGTTTAAATAAATAATTAATTAACGTCGTTCAAACTATGATTTCTATCCTACTTCAAGGAGGTTTAGGAAATCAATTATTTCAATTATTTACAGCCATTTCTTATGCCCTTGAACAAAAAGAAAAAGTAGTGATCCCCTCTGAAAAAATAGATGTATTAACAAGACCAACGTATTGGACTACTTTATTAAAACGATTAAAAGAGAGTGTTGAAAAAGTAGATATCCAAAAAATAAAAAAAATACCAGAGGCAGGTTTTCATTATACACCTTTACCTTTGGAACAAAATGTCATGTTAGTCGGTTATTTTCAATCCTATAAATATTTTCAAAAACATTACGATGTCATTTATAAAAAATTAAATTTTAACATTGAACAAGAAACGATTCGTAGCAAATATCTTACCATGAATGATACCATTTCTTTACATTTTCGTATCGGTGACTACACCAATTTACAACTACATCACTCTATTTTGAAAGATGATTATTATATACGTGCCATTCGTGAAATTATCAAGCGAACAAAGAAAAGTGATTGGAATATTATTTATTTTTGTGAAGAAAAGGATAATCTTCCTGTAAAACAACGCCTGTACAAAATCAAAAAAAGTTTTCCGGATTTGGAGTTTCACAAAGCCGATGATAGCATGGAGGATTGGGAACAATTATTGTTGATGAGTTGTTCCAATCATAATATCATTGCCAATAGTGCATTTAGTTGGTGGGCATCCTACTTGAATACCAATCCAGATAAGATTGTTGTCTACCCCAATACATGGTTTGGTGCAGCCAATTATGACAAATCGACCAAAGACATGTTTCCACCAAGTTGGGTATGCGTATAGGGCAGAACCTACGGTTCCGCACCTCCCTTATAGGGGCAAGCCCCTACAATTTAGGAAAATATTGGGATTTTCTAGATAGAGAAAATTCTTATTTGCATCGTAAAAAACCTACAATGTACCAGATTAAAAACCTTTTCGTGCGTATTCTGGTAAAACGCGTAGACGTTAAATATATTTATAATGATATTAAAGACACTCTACTATAAAGAGTAATGCCCTTGTAGCTCAATCGGGAGAGCGTGCGACTGTTAATCGCGAGGTAGACGGATCAAAACCGTCCGAGGGCGTTCGCCTCTTTAGCTCAGTGGTAGAGCAGTAGCCTTGTAAGCTAAAGGTCATGAGTTCAATTCTCATAAGGGGCTTCTATAGTTTAAAAGGAAAAACACTTTGCTAAAAGCAAAAGGATCTTGGGTTCGAATCCCGAGTAGAAAACACGGGTTCCAGAGTTGGTCAAATGGGCGGGGCTTAAGATCCCGTGCTTCGGCTTCGTGGGTTCGAATCCCACCTCGTGTATCATTTAACCTCTGTAGCTTAAGGTAAAGCATCTGCCCTGTCAAGCAGAAAGTTCATGTGTTCGCAGCACATGCAGAGGACAAACACGGGTTCCAGAGTTGGTCAAATGGGCGGGGCTTAAGATCCCGTGCTTCGGCTTCGTGGGTTCGAATCCCACCTCGTGTAAACACAAGTACCAGAGTGGTCAAATGGGCTGGTCTCAAGATCCAGTGCTTCGGCTTCGCAGGTTCGAATCCTGCCTTGTGTACCCATGTGCGTCAAGGTTGTATTGACCAGTGAATGACTGAAGAGTTCGTAAGCTCTTGCACATGAACTTCCATAGCTCAAATGGTTAGAGCATTTACCGGGATGAATCAAGGTAAAAGATCTTGTTTTCGATAACAAGTGGAAGGCTTTCGCAGCGTGGCGCAGAGGAAGCGCGACAGGCTCATAACCTGTAGGTCGTAGGATCGAAACCTACCACTGCGTATCGTTTGTTTATTCATAAAAAAACGATACTTTTACCGTCTGGATTTACGCCGTCTACGTGTCCCACCGCGTTTCCTAATCTCACCATTAGGACCAACATACGCCTTTGTTTGACCCATTCCTAAAAGAATTTGCATGGCGTCAGATATTTCCTTTATTTCAGCTAAAATGGCTGGATTTCTGGTTGCTTTATATTCTTGAAATAATCGTTGTACTTCAGGTGGAAGTTTTTCCATAATTTCTGCTTCTCTGTTAGGTTGACTCATAGTATACCCTAAGAAATTAACGTCTGGACTTCTTGGACTTGCGTTTGGATTTCTTGGACCGCCTTGACTTTCGTCCACCAGATATAGTGCACATCCCTTCCTCCTCGTGTATACGCTCCCTTCGAATTCTGGCAAGTTCTGCTTGTTGCTCTGCTGTACCGCGTTCTTCTATTTCTCGTTCTATTCTCTTTGCTTCCATAAGTGCTTTTGCGTATTCCTGTACATTTACATAATTCATATTTTCGGCGTGTCTCTGCGCAAACACTTCGCCGTTTCTGCTGTTTACATCACCTACTTCACCAGTTTGACGGGTTACCCAGGACATACTATATGAAAATATTATTTCTTTTTCCTTAAAACTACTCAAAGCTAGACATTAAAAACGCGGTCAAGGTATGTACGGTGGGTTTGGCATCAAAATGAATAACCATGTCATCTTTGATCATTTTTACAGTTGGATATTGAGTGACTTGATATTTATCCGCTAATGCTTCTTGAATATCGCAATCTACTTCATGAAATTGTATTTTGTATCCTTCATATACTTTTTGGTTCCATTCTGCTTTGAATTTATTCCATTCTTGAAATGATTTTTTGCAATATGGACACCAAGCAGTATAAAAATAATATAAATCAATGTTTTTCGACTCATGATTTGTTTTTTTTGGAATGATTTGTTTGATCCAGTATCCAAAAAAAAGAATGCATAGAATCGTAATTACGCCCATGAAAATGGCATTCATGTTATAAGGTTCGAATATATTCTAAATGTTTAAAAGGAACGATTTCTGCCTTTTTACCACGTTGTGTTTCTAAATGAAACAGCTCCGCTGGTACCGTTGCTTTCAACATACGCATCTTTTCTGGATTTTGTGTATATTTTGATTTAGCGGCACTCGACATGACTTTCCATGATAATTCTTCCCAACCTGACATGTCATCAATCTTTACTAATTTGCGATGTTTTTGTGCTTCTGCACCATCTCCTTTACCAATTGCATCACCGGAATTCAATGTAAACCGAAGGGCTTCTTTTTTGTGACCCTTCCACCAATGTTTTGCCCCTTGAAAGGCATGTTCAATGGAATTCCATCGTGTCTTTTCAGGAAAGGGTTCTGGCAAAACATCTTTACCTGTCCATTCAAATTCGGCTACATCAAAATTACTCAACATACGACGCCAATCTTTGATTTTAGATAATTCTGGATAGGCGTGACCCTTGACGATCTGTTCATGTACACCTTTCCCAGGGGCCTTGTCTGCAGAGTTGGATTTGAATACAAACACATCTTTCTCTTCCTTTTCTTCTTTTTCTTCTTTCTCTTCTTTCTCTTCTTTTGGTCGATAGATTGGACTTGGTTGAGTTGGTTCTGGTTCATACAATTCATCGAGTACAGCAATGATGGATATTTTTGGATCATTGATTTCAAAACGTTGACCTAAAATAACCACTTTTATTTTTGTATTTTCTTTAATGTCCGCAAATTCAGGCATGGTATGGTGATCTTTTGCTAGAAAGACAACAAATGGATTTTCTTCTGCATCTAATCTACCTTTGATACCTGCCCTTGTATTGTTCTCTACCACACAAATGAAAGATTGACCCTTTACAGGATTTGCGATTTTACATTGAAATATAACTTGAATGAGAATGTTTGCTCCCTTTAATACTCCACAGGAATATCGTACTACTTGGGTGGATCCTTTTTTCAAGTATCCTTCTTCTAAACATTTTCCTTCTAAGGAGGCAATTTCTTTCGACAATACCTCTTCTATAGAACCGCCCATTTCGACCATAGGAATGGAAATGGATCGAGAAAGAAGCGAATCATGATAAAATTCCATGTTTAGTATACAACAACATTTAAGTTTTCAATTTTTTAATTAAGTTAATAATTGTATCATCATTATTTTCAATGACTTCAATCGCATTCAAAAACCATCGTTTTCCCTGATACTTTACTTTATCTAAATAGCGTAACAATAATTCAAGTTCACAACAAATTTCTTTTGCTGAAAAAGAAGAATAATCATCTCCCAAAACATAGTGAATCCGTGGTCTCAACACGGTAGATAATCCGGCATCTTTACATACTTGTCCATAAGACAAGGAAGGATCTTTCATGTATTTGGATTTGAAGACACGATCTTCACCTTTATTGGTAATTCCTCCTACGACCGTTCCAAAATCTTTTTTGGGTATTTTTGTAGGAACATATTTATATTCATATTCTTTCCATGTATCTTTCAAAAATAAAGTCACAATAGCGGCTTGATTCCATAAATGGACCAATGTACCATCGGCAATAGGAAACGGTTTGAAATAATCCATGAGTTCCTTTTTCAAAACATCTTGTTGCAACAAAGAAAAACATTCCTTGTAATTTAACATTTCAATGATATGTTCAAAGACACATTGATCAAATATCTTGTCGTCGTACACAAAGCCATGTCGTTTTGCAATATCAGGCATACGTTTTCGTACGACATAGGCATTGCCATACCAGTCCGTACCTTCTTTGTTTGACTGTTCCATGTTTTGTTGAATCGTTTTCACCAATTCATCTACATTGGTATGGGTTCTTTTTTCTTTGGGTTCAATCCAAATGGAATGTTTTATTTTGTAGGAGGGGATGCGTCGTTCATACACTGGGGCATTTTCTGCGATAGAAGATGGTTGAAAATAATAATACGTACCATGATTGACCAAATACCCTTTACGATGAAACATGTCCCAACAATCTAATTTCAAGTCAATCATTTGGGACAATGCTTCTTCGATTTGTTCCATCGAAGTAGGTAGGAATAAATTCAATTCACGATGCAATTCTTTTTTCTCATACACATATCCATGACGAAATTGATTACGAATACGTTCTATGGTACGCGTCTTGTTGTACAAGATAGGGTCTACGATAGTCTCCTTTTCTTCACAGGCACATGTATAGTCACACTCCATAAAATCACACAGTACCGATAAGGACATGTCTCCTACTTCATAAGAGATGGTTTGGCCAGTAGATAGGGTTTGAGGTACGGTGATTACTTTCATAGAAGTGGGATGATTCATGACACAATCCATGGCATTTTCTTTTAATAAACGGGTAATGATACCAATCTTTTTAGCTTTCTTTTCTGCAAATCGATACATGTAATGGTCTACGGTTTCCATGTCACCAATGTAGGATGTGTACAAAAAGATTTGAGCGTTACGTTTTTCAAATGGTAATTCTTTGTGACTTTTTAAACGTATTCCTCGTCCAATGATTTGTTCGACACGATTCAAATTCCACCATGGATCCATAATATGAATTTGACGAATATTTTTTAAATCGACACCCTCTGAGGCCGCTTTGGTAATGAGAACCACTTTGATTTTATCACCATTTTGATTTTCAACCGTATTGACGATACGAATGGCTTCTTCTGGATGGGGTGACAAAGCAGGCGATCCCGTCAACATGCAGTAGCTATAGGGTCCTTTTTGTGTAGACCCCTTTAACAAGGGTTTACTCCAATTTTTGATACCCATGGATTCCAAGGCAAGCGCGACGGGTATGACACCACCTTCTAACAATTGGGAATAGACAACCACAATACCTTCTGCTTTTTGTATTTGGTTACAAATTTCTGCTATTTTTGCACTGTACTTGGGTAAATGCTCTTTGTCAAAACAACGTTCACTACCGGGATAGTATTCATACGCCTCTTTTTTCAACATGTATTCCAGAGAGGTACCCTTGGGGTAAGTCATGTTAAGAACACTGAGAAAGGGTATCGAGTCGCCCATGGACAAGGTTTTAGAACTGGATGCTACGGAAATGGCTTTTTCATAGGCAGTTTTTTGAAATTCACTCAAGGAAACGGGATACACTTGTGTTTTCATTTCTTCCATGGCTCCCGTTCCAAACATGGAAAAGGGTTTGGTTGGTTTCATGGAATGCTTGTAAAAATAAGAGGGATAAATACGATATGGAAAAGTAAATGGATTTTCACCCTTTACATAAGAGACGTAGCCACGAACATGATTTAAAAAACGTTGTTTTTCAGTTTCACGTAAATCACCCTCTTTGGTAAAGATATCACCTTCTTTTAATTCATATCGTTTGTCGTTACGATTTAATAAATTTAAAATCCAAATGATTTCACCTGGATCATTGAACATGGGTGTGGCAGACAATAATAATAATTTAACGGTAGTCTTTTTGGTAACTAAATCGAGTGCTTTACTGGGTGTAAATCCTCTACCGGTTTCATCTTTTACGTTATGGACTTCATCGATGATAATCATGGAATGTTCCAACTCGAGTAATTCTTTTCGCCTTTGATGAACATAGTTGGCAAATTTACGGTATCCCATGAATCGATAATGTTTTTGAATGACTTCTTCGATTCGTTCGATGATTTCTTTTTTGGTACCTAACAAACTAACTTCGCGTAACAAGGTATTTCCTACACATCCTTTGTAGATCCATTCACTTCCATGTTGTGTCAACTGAGATGGATCAAATAATTGTTTCTTAAAATTATCTTGAATATTCAATCCGCCTAATACATAAATATATCGCTTTAATCCACTTTCTTTCAAAAATTGTCGGTGTTCTTCTGCTACTGTAATGGCGGAACACGTTTTACCTGTACCTAATCCATGAAATAACAATAGGCCATTGTAAGGGGTATCATTGGATAAAAAATTACGAATGACGGTTTGATAGGTAGACAATTCTAATTCTTCGTTGGATAAACGATCGGCTACTTGTACCAATTCTTCTGGAGTAGAGGCATGATGACTTCTTGCTTTGATATTAAAATCTTTGAATTGAGTTAATTTGGAAGCAAAGTCTTCTTCTTCCAAAGAGGGATATTCATCAATCAAAGGAATCATGATGGTGTACCTTTTATGATCTTGAATGATAATTCTACCCTTTTTTTTGAAATGGGGTTCCATACAATAAAAGAGTATAAATTTTTAAAATTGATTTTTAGATATCAGTAATATGTAAAAAATGGGTATTTGTTCGTCTCGTCCTTCCTACCACATTCTTCTTAAATTGCCTCACGGCAAACAATGTTTCCACTCTACTGGTAAAGAATGGATCTATGAAGAAGATTTGCATACTATACTTCGCCAATGGTACAAGGATGTAGATCACTGGGTTCTATACAATGATGAAACACCTACCCATACCGTAGGTAAGGGAGCACATGCCAAAGGTATTCTTGCTTGGAATCGCACTACCGTGACGTGGATCATTCATTCCGTTCCCAAATTTCCATCTACCTTTCAAGATAGAACCATTGCACCAGAACAATTAGAATATGGACAATCCTTTCTCTACGTTACCATGCCAATACGTCATTTACATGATATTTTGACACAAATCTTTATCATGCAACCCACGATATACAGTAGTACGATTCCCTATGATACCTATCAAAAATATCTACCCCTGTACAAGACGATTTTATCGCGTAGTTACAGGATTACACCAGACATTTGTCACGTAGCAAAGTCACCTCGGCTTCATCAAGATATTTATGAAGGATTGATTCTTCCAGAATTTGGAGGATGTTTGTATACAGAAACGTGGATACGCGGACATGCATGCGATGATACGGAACATTGTAAAATGGTTCACACCATTGAATGGAAAAATGGTGTGAGCTATACGTATACCAAGGATCATAGTAAATATGGATACTCGGACAAGGGGTGGATGGTAGTGGGAGACATGAATCGAATGACCACGCAACACGTACGAGGAGGAGGTGGAATGGTGTTACGAACTTCGATCATGAAGGATATTCTTAAATAAATCTGCCAAATAGGATTTTATCATAGGACGAAATATAAAATCATAGTCATCAAATTTTTTAACATCATAGGGTATATATTTAAAAATAACATTTTCATAATTCATGGTATCAAAATAGGGATGATATATTCCACTGATAAAGACAAGGATAGATCCATTTTGTAAAAGGTTTTTTATGATCCAATCTATGACGGATGGATCAATAGAATAATGTCTTGTCAACATGAGATATACATTTTTTTGAGATAGGTCTTGTTTGAGTCTTTCAAACCGTCGAGTATATTTTTGTTTTATATCTTCATACGACCCATGTTCATGTGGAAAACAAATGAAAGACTGTTTACCTGTAAATTTAAATCCAATGTAATCATTTACAATATGATCGATTGTATCATAAAAAAGTCGTTGAATACACATGAGATTGTACATAATGTTTGTATTTTCAGTTTGATCTTCATGGGTGGTCCAATCAAAAGGATAACTTTTTTTTCGTAGATCAAGTTCTTTCAATAGTAGTGGAATTGCACAATGATCTCCTAACGATATAATATTAGAATACATTGCAAAGTGAATAGAAAATATTTTTTCTACGTTTACTCATAGATGTGTAAGGAAGGGGAACATGAATCAAAATTACGTTCTAACGTCGGTGCTGGATGTAGTCAGTTCTTTTAATTGTTTGGATAAATATAAAATGTATTGGTGTTGCTGATTGAGTGTTTGAATAATCTCCTCTTCCTTCATGACTGAATTTCCTATACGAATTGAAAACTCTTCGCGTTTTGGTGGAAGACATTGAATATCATACTTGAAAAACTGGTACAACACCGGATTATCAATCCAATCGGCTACCATCATCTCTGTTTCCTTGCCTTGTTTTATCATTGGTTTTTTATCAAAGGTATTATGAGGATGTGAGACGACTAAAATGACTTGGGTAGGATCTAATTGTACCATGGGAATCGTATAGTCTTTTAAAAAATGTTTTTCTTCTCCTAAAGAAGCCATGTCTTCATACGACGTCATGGTAAGAAGTTCCTTTTTAAAGGCAAAGGTACCGGCCGTTGCATGGTTCGGTCCATAGGGACCAAATTCTATTATTTTGTGTAAATGAGAATAATAGACATGAATGATGCTCGAGCCGGCACACAGGCAATCGCTTTCTTGTAACTTTTGTACGGCATGAGAAATACGGGTAGGAGGATAATAATCATCGTCATCCATGTAGACGATAATGTCCCCAGAACAGTGTTCATGCATGATATTTCGCTTCTTACCAAGAGGAACTTTTTTATCTAACCGAATGTACTTGACTTGAGGAATGTCTTTGACTAAATCTTCAATGGATTCACCATCATCTACAATGATCCATTCAACCTCTCCTACATAATCTTGATGTTGAAAACATTGAATTAAAAAGGGAATAAAGGATCGGCGATTATAGGTTGCAGTACAAACCGATACAAGCATTATTTCTTGACTTTATTTTTAATTAATGAATACAACATAAAGATACTACCAACTACCACACCTGCCGTAGCCAAGGTAACTAAATAGGATTGTGACGATTGTATCGTCAACAGCATAAATAGAAATGTTAAAGAAATACGATGGTTCCCCATTTCTGTGATTACTTTTTCAAAACCATACCAAAGAGGAGAAAAGAATAAAAATAAAATATAATAGAGAATAGCTGCCATGACAATGCCATACCACCACATTGGATAAAGAAAGAGTACTGAAAACCATCCTAACAGAAAGGCCATACCCGTAAGAAATAGTCTTACCAATAGAGGGATAAGTCCATCTTCAATGGGACCTACAAACGTTTCGTAGGCAAAAGAGAGAGGGGCAAGGAAATACCATAGACCATTTTTCAATCGTTCTTGATGAAAGATGTATTCCCCCATAAAAATAGAATATAACGCTACGACAATCAAGAGGATACTCGAGATGGATCTTGCATGAATGGCCATTTGTACTAAAAAATAAGGTGCAAGATAAAAAAGAAATAAATCATAAAATAATTTGTTACTTTGAATGGATGCAATCCATCGAAATAAATATCGAATATTACAAAATACGAGAGCACAAGTCATGACTAACCAATTGATCACTTTTGAAAAAAAGTCTTCGGTACCAGGAGAGTACAGTGTATAGGGAAATGCATATCCAGTAAAGGAAAATCCACCCTTTTTACCTACATAGGGTGGTTGATTCAACTGAACTGGAAGTATAGTAGTAAGCGTATCCGCATTAAGATGCGTCAATGCTACTAAAGAACCGCCCATGTATCCAACGCCAAATACAATGGCAATGTTTTTCATAACATCGAGAATGAAACCTTTTACATCCCCAATCGGGTTCATAAAGTGTTCCTACAAAAAAACTCAAAGAAATCATCCTTACGTTTACTTATGAAATGGTGGATTTTTTTAGTAGGAGACTATCCTTCCTGTTTGAATTGCAAACATTATGTTCCTTTTCCTAACGATCGTTTGTATGATATGGGACGATGTAATATATATCGTACCTTTACAGAAAAGATTCGTACGGATGAATCCAAATGTGGGATCAAAGCAAACAATTTTTCCGCCTTTTAGTTTTACGTTTACCACCAGATACATGAGAACGATCCAGCATGGCAAATTCAGCTGGATCCAGTATAAAGTGAATCGTACCCGTACCATGGATAGGATCCACTTCATCTTCCCGTATAGGGAATACTGCTTTTCGCAATTCACATCTGGAATGAATAGATGGATGTAGTTTGAAAAAATAGGTCATGTTTTCTTTTCGAACGACTTCTTCTTCTTCACTACGTCCTCGTGTAGCCGCAATGGTTTGTTTGATTTCTTTGGATAGTTGTTGAAAAAAGTGAGAAAGAGGAACACCTTTTATGGTAGCAGATGAAAAATCTTCACGGTTACACAATGCATACATGTGGGTGGCCAGCTGTTCTATCGTAGTAATACGATTTTCAGCAAGATAGGTTTGATAGATTTCACTGAATTGTCCAAGGATACGTTCAAGACGTATGGGTGGTTTATCACGAGACAATACATCCACACACGGTACAAAACCATGTTTTTCATAAAAGGTCAATGCATCTTCACCCTTGTACAATCGATTCAAAATACGCAAATCCCATTCACAACCAGACGTGGTTCTTTTGCGAGATCCATCGATTAATTCAATAGTAGTATGACCAATATGAATGGCGATTAATTTCAACAGACGAAACATGAGCGTATGCTCTCTTACATTGCATCTGGTACCTGGTTCATCGTAATAAGAATTGATGAACAAGACGTTCCCTTTAGAACATTGACTTTCTCGTTCAAATAATTCAATGCATGCATTTTCTGGATCATAGGTTTCTCCTTCTGTCAATCCTGTAGTAAAAATGTGATTTCTTCCTATAATGATTGGAATAGGTGGACTATCATTTAAAAAAAGTAGATAGTGATAGTATTTTTTTTTACGAAAAATACTTTCTAATGTCTCCATACTATTTACGTTTTTTACTACGCCTACGTCTCGTTTTTTTTCCAGCCGTTTGTTCTTTCATGGCTTCCAGTTGTAATGCAGTGAGAGGACCTTCTGTAATATCCAAGACACATTGTAAGAGTGTATGGGTTGCATCCTCTACATCGAGTATTCCTTTTAACATAAATCCATTCTTTTTTGAAAAATCTTCATACATTCGAGGTAAAACGGTAGCTGCATCTTTTTCTACTGGAAATTTGTAGGCCTTATCTGGTCCAATCATAGAAGATATTTTTAGAACACCGGTTTCGGTACGTATTGGTTTACACATTTGTTTGATGATCAAGTGAGGATATTGATATCCACCCCATTCATAATAATCTTTTTGAAATGGTCCTAACTGACGTTGTAGATGGAGATGTTTTCCAATCGCCGCATCATGTGCATTTGGATTTCTAAATTTTATACAATTCACTACAAAAACACGTTGGGTAGGTTGTAAAAGTTGTACTATTTTTGCTGTAATTTCTTCTGTTTTCTCTATACTGTAGACCATTTTGAAATGAAATAACCCAAGACTTGGATCATTGGTTTCGTGAGAGAAACGTATCGCTTCTGCATCAGGGAGTTGATCTACGTGAATGGTTGCAAATCTATAATTGGAATAATCTGTACTACCCGTTTTGAATCCTGGATCTATGGCAATACATAAATAAGGATGACACAAGTGTTGTAAAAAAAAAAGGATTGGATTGAGGAAATAAATGCTGCGGTATGTCACGGTCATTTACTTTCGATCCAAAAGAAAGGTAGACACATTGAAAACTCGGTATATCCAAGCTATGTAGAAATGCATCCATATACTATCAAAATATATCTGGTACACCATAGGTTACCTTCCATCCATTTACAATCAAACCATCCCGTTTGATTTGCTCATCCGCAAGTTCCAACAATAGACATTGACGTCCCATGTCCACAAAGACCCAGAAAGATCCCTTGTGTTCTACGATTTGAGAAACACTATTTCGAAAAGCATAATCAAATGCTTCCCTTACTTCTTCGGTACACCTGGGTCCTTGTTTCACGTAAAACCAAGATGTTCCGGGTTCCATTACGTGAGCCATTCTTTCCCTAAGAAGGATAAATGTATTTCAATTTTTACCATTTTGATTTCTTGACTTGAATCTGTTGTACGTTCTTCTTTTTGGCATTGGGATCATACGTATTATCTTCTTCCTCTGGTAAATTCTTGGATAATTCCCAATACTCTTTCGAGCCAATCTTAAAGGTAGGATGTGGTTCTGCCTTGTACCAAAAGATTTGATCGGTTAACTTGTTACTTTTGGCATTGTTGTTGATGACGAGACATTCATAATTCTCAGTACATTGATCCATGACTTGACAAAAGGATTCAAAGGTAGGAAACATACCGGCATAATTATCGTAGATTCGCTTACGATTCACCAAGTACGGTTCTCTTAAAATAAACACAAAGTCAATGTTGGTACGTAAGTTCGGGGGAATACCCAGCGGGTACTGCATCGTAATGATAAGCATGATTTTCCAATGCCGACCATTCATGAAAAGTAAACGCATCAATTTATCTTTGGTCCATCCATTGTCGTATAAACAATCATCCAGGATACAAAAGGCACGAGGATCAATGTTACACTTTTTATAAACGGCCATTTCTTTTTGTATTTGTTTCATACACTGTTTTTGACGTTTCAAAATATTTTCAATGATTCCTGTACTATATTCATCATGAATGAATAATTTAGGAATATGTTCACTATAAAAGCAATTTCCTGCTTCTGTACCGGAGATGACGGTTCCAATAGGAATGTCTTGTTGATAAAAGAGCAAATCTTTGACAAGGTAACTCTTTCCTGTATCACGTCTACCAATAAGAACAATGACGGGTCCTTTGTTTTCATTGGGACGAAAACTAATCGAACGCATATCAAATTTTTTCAACTCTAGCGTCATTTAGTATAAACGAATACTGGAAATATCGCGTTTAAACGTAAAAATTGATTTAAGTAAAAACTCTTTACAAGTACTATGGAGTTTTGTCAGGTCTGTGAAAATATGCTTTTTCTAACCAACATGGAAGAAAAATTAATGTTTCAATGTAAAAAGTGTGGCTTTGAAAAAGATGCCACCTCTAACGTAGTGTGTTCCATGTCGTTTCAAAAAAAAGAACAACATACAAGCGTCATTCACAAATATACCAAGTTAGATCCTACGTTACCTCGTATGAAACTAAAGTGTCCCCAAGATACGTGTAAAAATCACGAGACAGAAGCGGATATTATACAGGTTCGGTACAATGAGACGGAATTAAGCTACGCTTATCTGTGTCCAGAGTGTGATACCATATGGAAAATGGATAAAAATTGAATATAAAAATAATGTCTGTATAGTATCAAATGAGTGACGAAGAACCAGAATATGAGGAAATTGAGGAAGAAAGTGACGTGGAAAGTTTAGAAGAAGAAGAGGAAGAACATGTCGATACATATTGCGTGGAAGACAATGATTATGAAGAACATGAAGAAATAGAAAAAGTATTAAAGCAACCCAACTTCATAGTTCAATCTCATCCTCAAGAACAAACGATTCCGTATGAGGAAGTATTGGCCCTGTGTACGATTCAGCGTGATGCAAATGGTGTGATTGTAGATCCGCATCACACGAGTTTACCCTATCTTACGAAATATGAATATACGCGTTCGATTGGAATTCGAGCAACCCAAATTGAACAAGGCGCACCACTCTTCATTGAAACGGATTCCATTGATAGTTATTGGATTGCGAAAGAAGAAGTGCATCAAAAGAAGGCACCGTTTATTTTTAAACGTCCGTTACCAAATGGACCGATTGAATATTGGAAGTTGGAAGATTTAGAAATATTGTTCTAATATATGAGAACTCGAAAGAATAGAAAAGGTGGTGTAGGATTTGGCGATATTTCCAGTTTTTTTACAGGAAAAAAAGATGTACCAGAAGCCGTTCCAGTTACAGTAGCCCAACCCATAGAAGGTACACAAAACTTGAAAGAAGCCATTGTAAGTGATGCAAACATTGATGCCGAAGTAAAAAAACTTACGCAAGAACCCGGATACCATATGCGAGCCATCATCAATGCCATTGGGATTTGTAATTCAACCATGAAAATGCGTAGCAATGCAATGAATCCTTTGAAAAGCGAAATGTTTATCTGTGGAGACGAATGTAAAAAACGTGCGGAATCCGTCAAGGTTGCATTAAAAACATTAACTGAGTATGCAGAGCGATCTCCTGCATTAGGCTATATTGCATCGGGTGGTGTAGGAATGAACTCATTAAACTATGTAAGCAATTCTGCGGCATCGTTGGGGAACAAGGCCATGACAGGTATTGCCAACGCACCTGGTGCATTGAGGACAGCACCGGCAGCAATCAAACAATCCTTGTCCAATGCACCCACTGCGCTTTCAAACGCGGCCACTACTGCTCGTACCAACATTACACAAAGTGTAAATGCCGTGGGCAACTATTTCAAAACACGTAAAGGAGGACGTAGACGTAGGCGGTAGGGGCAAGCCCCTACAACCCCGTTATAAGGGATCGTAGGACTCCGCTTTACAAGGGAGGTGCGGAGAAGCTTCCAGCTTCAACGGGGTCGTAGATTCTGCCTTGATGATTTTTAATTGTTTTGTAAATAAAAACTTTTCTACTGTTCGATTACGTCTCTTCAAGTTACATGCCAAACAACTAATGAGTACATTATTCGTGTTATGACCCATTGTATTATCGATGCGATCCAATGTCCATTGTTTTGGATCTCTTTTTCCGTATTCCATCAATACTTTTTCTTTGCAATAATAACAGGTATAGTCACACTCTTTTAACTTTTGTTCCACTTCGTCATGTTTGATGCAGTGATATTCACTATAAATCTCAAATTTCTTATCTTGAGATTTATAACCATGTAATTTTTTAGCAATCATAGAATGAAGGGTTAAAAATACGATGCCTTGACGTACGCGTTACTTTCTTTACGACAATGTTTCAAGACACATTTTACATTTTCATCCTTTACCATTTCCTTCGTGGACATATTTTTAGGATGACAATGTTTCATCACGCATCGATTATATCTTTTCTGTGTGGCCTTGTACCGTTTTTTCAACTTTGGTGTCCTGTGTTTACCCATGGTTTCTTTACACCCTTTTGGTATCGTACAGATCCAACCCATAGTATACGTTTACAAAAAAGCCACCTGCGAATAGACATCATCTTCTTTGCGACAATGTTTCTTTACACAATCTAATTGTTTTTTGCAACGTTTTCCACATTGATCTATTTTATGTACGGGTATCCCACACTTTTTTACGATACATCGTGTGTATTTTTTCTTGGCCGCATAAAACAATTTCCTATTTGTTTTCTGTTTCCGTTTCACCTCGGTCGATGGCACAATACGCATATACCTCAACACATCACCCAACATATTACCAGTAGAGATAATAAATCGAATTCTCCGTGTAAACAATGTAGCACTTGGAGGACGTGTACATTGCCTGAATAGGGCTGGTAATCCATCCCTTTCCGTTGTACCACTCTCCCTCGCAATACATGTACCCATTCTTGGTAAAAATGTTCCAATTGTACAATGCGTTCATGAGTTGATAACCAGAAACGTATTTATATTCTTTTTTTATATAAATAAAGATAGGTAAACCATAGGTCAGCTACCAAACCAGAGATGGAAAATAAAAAAAGTATACATTCAAATATCGTTTTGTGTTCTATTCTATAAAAATAAACACAAAGCAGAGCAAAGAAAGGTATCGCAGCTACATCCCCATACTGTGATAGTTTCATATAGTAAGTAGAGTTTAAGGAGCGCCGCCAATTTCAAGTGGCTGGCGTGTGACATCATATTCAATGGTCGAGTTGTTCCAAGGTCCTACATTTCCTTGAGGGTTAGGTGGCTCCGACCGTAACTGAAGATTTGCATTACGCATGGTAGATCCAACCGTGTTGATTCCAATCATAGATCCTGCCTGAAGAAGGTTCACGCCCTTTAACATTCCTCCTCCTTGAGGATTCAAGGAAGCCCATTGAGAATTGGAATCATTCGGTAAAAGCATACTGGGATCATCTAACTTGGAAGGCTGAGCACCGTAGGTGTTTGTCTTTACACCATTTGCCTTTGCATACTTGTCTTCTCCTAAAGAAAGGGGAGCAGGTGTGTACCATCCACCTTGGTTCGAATTGAGCGACATGTTATCTTTGGTCTTTTGTTGGCCAGATTTGTACAAAAAAACGCCTAAAACAACCAAAGCTCCAACCACTAAAAGAAGTTCTTTATTTTTGCCAAGATTCATTATATATAGAAAACATAAAATTTATTCGTCCAATTCATAGGTTATTCTTAATTCTTCAGCAATGGATTCTGCTCGTTCTGCTTCTTCTTTCATCGCTTTTGCTTTTTCTAAAGCGGTTCGATACACCTCATTCGGTGATTTCAAAGTAATCGTATCCAAAACATCTATTTTTACTTCTGGCTTCTCCTTAACTTTATGTTTGATCAAACAATTGGTAAAAGATGTTTTTTCTAAAACCATCAATTGCCGTACATGAATCATCACTTGAAAACACTTTTGATTGAATTTAATTCCTGAAATATCTAAAATAGATATCAATTGCGAATTTTCCTGAATACTACTAAGAGGGATGGGTATTTCATCTTCATTGTACACTTGAATGGTTTCCTTGAAATGTTTTCCTTGAAGATATCCCCGAACTACATATTGACTTCCTTTTGCTTTTACCAAAGGAATAAATGCATTTTGTATGTCATCTAATTCCATATCATCTCCTACAAACCATACATCCTTTTTTTCAAATAAAAGGGCCTGTAATTTTTCTTCTAAAGCATTCATCCAATGAAGAAAATTAGAATTGGCCGAGGTAAATAAAAAGTCTACATATCGATTCGTAGAGATTCCTTTGGTAGAACAAGTTGGCGTGTACACATACAACGGTTCGTCTTTTACAGTATTATTTATTTTCGTGTAAAAAGATCCACCGGCTAATGGGGTAGGTGATCCTAAATGTAACTTGGAAAAATCAAATTGATCTGTTGCATGATGGATCATATTTTTCTTTTTTATATTTTATATGCAAAATGCACGCATAAAAAATAAAAAAGGAAGGTATGTTGAATCAATGTTTAAGTATATTAAAGCGTGAGGATGTTAAGCAAATTTTACTTTCGTTGTTAGACATTCTTTTAGAAAAATGGAAACCATATCTTTGGGCGTTATATTGCCTTTTGTTATTTCAAGTCATACTTACCAGTTTATTATTATTCCAACTTTACAAAAAAAATTTTCTACGGTAATAGCATGACTTCTCGAAACAAGACACAAAAGAAACGAGGTGGAAACTTTACACTTGCTTCTCTCGGTAAAGCCGCCATGGATGTATTGATCCCTGCCAGTTTATTTTATGCAGCAAAACGTGTACAAAAGGGTCGCAGTATTCGCAAAATGATGAAGCGGCGTTAAAATCCGTCTTCTGTTGTACGATTTCCGCCTCTTGTATTTAAGAAACGTAATTGTTCGGGTGTGGTACAGATTCCACCTCCACCCGTTGTATAGGTAGATTTATTACAAGCAGGGCTTACCTTGTTATTGGCAAACAGGAACATTTCCTCTGGTTCCGGTTGCGTTTCGGGTAAAGAATAGGGACCATCCCAAGGTAATTCACCCGTTTGTTTCCATTGAGTGACTGCTTCAAACCCTTCCTTAAAACAGGAAGAACATAAACTATACCCTATGAGACCAAGTAAAAGGAAAAATGCCAGCATCACTACTCTTGATTTCATAGTATAGAGAAATATATTTTCCTATAAAAGGATCACAAACTTTGAAAATATTCATCCCCCTCTGACATTTTATTTGGTACATAATCCGCTACTTTTACACATTCATAGGTAGTTGGCGTGACGGAATAAATGACACGTCTTATTTTATATTTACACAGGGTGAGATAACAACTTTGACAAGGTCTTGAATCAATACGGTTTCCGGTTCTGGTCAACCGCACTACATAGAGTGAAAGTCGTTTACAGTCCTCGGTGACCTACATGTTTCAATGCATTACGCAAGGCATCGATTTCTGCGTGACATGAACAACATTTCGAAATGATTCCATCTTTGGAATAATTTCGTTGACTATTATACCCTCTCGATACTATTTTTCCATGTAGGACAGCCACACATCCATGACGATAATGCATGGTAGATTGTTCTGCGCATCCTTGGGCGATTTCTAAGAACCGTTCGTGACGCATTGACTTAACCTATGATGTTTTATTTAAACTTCTTTTTCATGACTTTAGAGATAACCCATACGAGAAATATAAATAAAAGAACTGGTATACATTTAGCAATAAAATAGAGAATAGTAAACCCTGGTTCTGGTTCCTTTTCTAAATTGACACATGAAATGAACATGGTTAGTATAAAATCAATGATTGGGGTAACAAAATTTATAAATCCATCTCCTTTAAACCATTCTTTTCGATTATCGGTCATTGGAAATGTTTGATAACACAAAGGCTTATGATACATATACATGGGTAAATGTTTCACGTTGTAATTATCAAGACCACCAATGTTACCTGTTATTTTATTATTTGTGTAATCTTTCATGATATGTTTTCTAGCCAAGGCAGAATAAATATTCGCATGGGCTGTACCAGCTAAAATTCTATAATGATGCATACTGATTGGAACCGCAAAAAATGGTGCGGTTCCTAATTGATACACAAAAGAAGTATCCCTTTTTAAAAACGTATCTACGTGTGTGCAATGATTCTTTATTTCTTTTGAAAATATGAAATCATCTTCCAGGACTAAAATATGGTTATATTGTTCTGCATGTTCAAATACGGTTATGTTTGCATGTACAATGTCATGACCACTGGATTGTATTTCTAAGTCTTTGTAACAATTCTTGTACCCTTTGTTATAGACAATGTATACCTTTTTTGTTGGATGATAGGTTTTTAATTGTTCATGAATATGATCTATTCTACCATTTCCTTCTAAATGAAGAATGTACGTAGCATCTACATTTTCAAACAAACAATCTTGAAATTCTAATAATTCAAAACGATAACACATACTATTTACGTTTTTTAATTTTTGGCATGGATGGACCTTTGGGTGGAGAGGTGTTGAATGTGGTTTGTGTAAATACTTGCATGACGGTATACAATACAATCACTGGTACAACAAACGAGGTCATGATGGTTAATCCTGTAATGTAGATACCTAAACCAAGTGGAAATGCCGGGGTAGGGATCAATATAAAGGCCAGGACAATCAAGGCCAACATAATAGCAATGGTAGCAATTAAAATGTTATTCAAAATGGTCATGATATTCAAAATACCAGACACGGTTGTATTGTAAATATTCATGATGGTGAATAAGGAAGAGATGGCAATCCCATTTATCTTAGCAATCATATCACGTATATGAATGACCATTTCAATCAAGGGAACAATAAAGTAAACAATCTTATTGTACAACGTTGCAAAAATACCTCCCAACTGATTTTTTAACCATTGAATAAAGGCCATGATGGTTAGAATCGCTGCTAATACAGCATCGATGAATTCAATCATCAAATAGATGGAAAATTCAAAGGGCATGAGAGCAATGCTAAAGACAGAAGAGACATCTTGTTTGATACAATAAGAAAAATTTTTTACAGTGGTTTCTACCGAAGTAGATCCGGGTTCTGGCATAATGACTCCTGCAAAAGGCATATAAATGGGATTACACCGATGTTGATTCCAATTTGCTCTTACTTGAGCCATTACAGACTGATAATTGGTGTACCCATTAATCGATACCGTCAAAAGAATCAATACCATGGTGATACATACGTCTTCTCCATAACGATCCAAATATCCTCTATTTTGATATAATTCTTGTATTTTCTCCATGGTGTTAGTCTATATTTTTACACGTCTACTACGACGACCAGATCGGCGTCTTCGTGTACCTCCTTGTACATTGAACCCAGTATCTTGGTATTCTTTACGTTTACCCATAAAAAGAATACCGATTACCGCTGCACCCAGTACAATTCCTCCAACCAATAGTTCGTTACCCATACTTTTATTTTTTTATTTTTTTTTAGCCAATACTTTAATCATGGCTCCTGGAACACCATTCCACATACTTTCAAATGTCAATTGTACTGCTGTCATAACATATAAAATCGTTGTAATGATGCCTGTTAATTTTCCTTGAACATCTAATAATTTCAAGACAATTAAATTAAATTCTACAATGACATTGAGGAAGACACCATAAATCGATCCTATGATATTGGATACACTAAAGGTCATCCAAGACGATTGTTCCGTAGACGTGGCTAAACTATCATTGATACTACCCATCATATCTACAGACATGCTCTGTAAATAGCTAAAGGGTTGTAAAATAGTAGGTGCAAAGGAGGCCATGAGGCTTTGCACGCAGTAAGAAAAATTGTCCGCGGTACTCATGTCCGTTCCCTTGGGTGCAAAGTAACTTGCAAAGGGCATCATGATAGGATTACAACGATTGGCTGCCCAATTGGATTGTATATTTTTCATGCGATACGTCATTGCATCAAACATGGGAAACATGGTAAAAAGAACAAGGATCAAGATAGATTGGATCCAATCGGAAAACATTATATAAGATAATGTATGGAAAAAATAATTGCGGTTTTACATTTTGTATTTTTTTTATTTTTTCTAACGTATGCGTTTCTTTTTCCAAAGAATTGGTTTGATCTCTATTATTTATTTTTATTATTTTCTACTGCGTTATCTTGGACCATATGTAAGGGTGAATGTATCATTTCTGTACTTTTTAAAAAATACAATGATCCAAACTATAAAATAGGGGAGAATCAGTCGGTAGATGATTTAACTGGATTATTTGGTCCCACATACAAATGTTATGTGGAATTACTCATCAAACCCATTATGGCTTTACAAAGTTATATTGTATATTTAGTATTGATACGTAATCACATGAATGGATATTATGCACTTCTTTATTTTTTATACATTATAGGATTGACGATGACAAATGCCGTTTTGTATCAAGGTTTCTTTTTCTTTGTTTTTTTATGGATTTTAATTAAAATAATACATAAAGTATGGAGATAATACCGGTGGTGCATTTAAGTTGGACTCTCTTTATTACGTTTTATGGGTTTATAACAAAAAAAAATTGGTTTGATTTTTATTATCTACTTTACATTTATGTAGTAGCTTTTTCATGGACATTGTACAATGGTGATTGTTTAATTACATATTATTATAACAAACAAACAAATCCAGAATATAAAGCTGGAAATTTTAAAGCAGAGTCCGATTTGCATCACATATTAGGTAAAGACTATGCACCTTTTCTTAAAAAAAATCATGTTTTGATTGTAAGTATACTGTCGATTTTATCTATATTATCGATGTATCGCGTCATGATACGCCAAAAATTTTCTGTGTTATCTATGTTTCTTTTATTTTTTACGTATGGTGCTTATTATATTACGATTATGAATGATATGGACTACCATCTATTTTTTTGTCCAATACTACTAGGCTGTTTATTCTATCTTGTTAGTATATGGAAATAGTATGCATCAATTTGAAAATTCGAACTGATAAATATAAAGAATCCAAACGTTTGCTGGAAAAGTATGACATTCCAGCTACCTTTTTTTTCGCCGAAAAGCATGAAAATGGTAGAATTGGATGTTTTGAATCTCACATCGAAGTCATTCGTTCTTGTTACCAAAAAGGTGCGCCCCTTGTATGGATATTGGAAGATGACTTTTACCCAACTCCCTCGTACAGTAAAGAAGCAGTGCAACGCGTGATTCAAGACATGGACGATACGGTAGAGTATTGTCAATTAGGGTACAGTTTATTGCCACATGAATTTGCAAGTTTTTTTACAGCAAAACGAAAAGGATCCCTGTTACAATACAACGGAAACTGTACACATTCTTATTTGTTGACGCGTAAAGGAATGAAACGTATTTTAGAAGAGTATGCGGCGTTCAAAGACACTACCCATTTAGATTATTTTTACCGCGATTTATTCAAAGAGCATGGATGGTGTAGTTGTCCCATGTTGTTTGATCAAAATTTTTGTATGGGTACGGATAATGCAGTAGAGGAAGAAAGTTCTTATTTTCAATGGTTGCGTTGGTTTTCTTGTGTGGCTCATCAATGGTCCATCATGTATGCATGTAGTTGGATAAGATGTGTTATAGTAGAAATTGTTCTATTATTTGTCTATTTATTTTTAATCTATAGGAAATAATATGGATCGAACACGTGCTGATTTATGGGAAGATTCACCAGCAGCAAGAGAAGTACTTTTAGCAGACTCAAAAAGACGTGAGGAACAAGCACGTAAAGAAGCATTGGAAGCAAGAAATACTCCTTTTGTACCTCGTAATTGGTCTGCCAAGCCGGTAGAACAGGTACCCGAACAAAAATCATGGTGGCAAGTATGGAAGGGCGGGAAAAAATCCAAACAATCCAAACGTTCTAAGAAGCGCTCCAGACGCACGCGTAAGAATTAAATATATCAAAACTACTTAAATAAATTTACGGATACATAGTAAGGGAGTTCGTGTAGCTCAGTTGGTCAGAGCGACGGTCTTATCAACCGTAAGTCATCGGTTCGATCCCGATCATGAACACGTAGAACATGGACTTATAGTGTAATGGTAATCACTCTAGGCTTTGGTCCTGGCAATCCTGGTTCGATTCCGGGTAAGTCCTCTACGACTTTTACGTTTTCCCCCTCGAAGTCCCATTCTTACTACCAATTCATCATTCTCTTCTGTTTTTGGAAGTTTTTCTAAAGCAAGTTCTTGTAAAGAAGGAACATCCAGTAAATAATATTGTTCATCCATTGGATAAAGACCATCGGGTTCATTGTCAAAACGTTCTACTACACCATCCACTTCAAAAAAGTCTGTACCGTTTACGGTTCGAATATAATTTCCTATTTTGGATGGGATACGCGATTGAGGAAACGTAATAAGATATCGTTTTCCTCTTATTAATTTTGGAACAGTTCTCATATTCTATATAACTATTTTAAACCCGGTTAGCTCAGTCGGTAGAGCGCCAGACTTTTAATCTGGTGGTCGAGGGTTCAAGTCCCTCATCGGGTGTCAATCACTATCATAGTTGGTGCGTTTTAATACTTCAATCTCTTTTTCGATTCTTCCAATTTTTTATTTTTTTGTAATTCTTCATGTACAATCGTCTTTTTAGCCAATAATACTTCCATATTCTTTAAAGGTTTGCAGGATTCGAACCATACTATACTCTGGTATAATATGGATAGCGCCATTATTGTATTGTTAATTACATCCGCAAGTCATCTTGTGTTTGGTATCTCAAAAATGATTCTTAAATCAAAATGTAAGACGTGTAAATGTTGTGGATGTGAAATTACCAGAGACGTAGAATTAGAAGAAAAAGAAGCAGAATTTAACGCGACACATCAAGTTAGAGAATAATAGACCCTTCATAATACACATCTGTATTTTCGTGTCCATTTTGAACCCATGTTTTTGGAAAGATGACTATTTTATTTGGATCATCAATGAGATACGACCCCCACCATGAAAAAGAACTATTCGCACAAATTCCTCCCTTACAGGATGCCATGATTGATAACGTATGTATGGGAGTATCCTCTACAAATGTTTTTTGTAAGGAATCAAACAAACCACACGTTCTACAATACGGTAAATCATCACTCACAATATAATAATGGTTTGGTCCATGAGATTCCATATAGCGTATCGCTCGTTCATAATATCCCTCATTGATTTGATACAATGTACAACTTAGATAATCTCCCCTTCTTACATGAATAAAATAAGATTGTAATCGTAAGTCATAGGGTTTAAAGAGAGAAAGTATTTCTTTTCTGTACTCTTTAAAATACTTTTCTGTTTGTAAATACCCTTCTATGAAAAATGTTTTTTCAGTTTCCATGGTTTCATTGTATCGAAAACATTGTATGTTATCAATTTCTTGATAGTGTGGAATCGATGGTAAATGATCTTGATGAATGACGCGAAAGGTTTTAAAAAAGGTTTTCAAATAAAGATCCATGGATTCTTGATGTGGAAAAGATTCTTTTTTGTAATCACTTACCAGTATTAATATAAAATTATGTTTTTTGGCAATGCCATACCCCGAGGCTACTTGAAACAATTGATTGCCTAACCCTCCGTGTAACTTTACATATACTTTTTTGTGATTGGAATGGTTATGATACGTATAGGATGTATCTTCATCATGGTACAATACCGTATCTTTCGGTCCAAATCCGGCGTGATTTAAACAATAGCCTACGGTAACATCTTCATAAAAAAAAGAATGTGGACTTTGATTCAACGCATGTATCGCGTGTGGTCCTAAATAATACATGGGACCCGCTGTGCTATTGGTAGCAGGAACAACCATGGGGATATCATATACGGTATCCTTTACTTTACCTACGTGATGAACGGATTCATGTTCCTCACTTGTACAGCATCGTCCAGCATATTGAATGCCTTTTAACTGTAGTAGATGGTTTTGAATCAGGATGGAATTGGGTAAAATATCATCATCCATTTTTAAAATGGATTCACCAGGAAATATTCTTTCTGCTACTTGAAACATTTTTTTTGTTTTTGCACTTAAATGTTCATAATAGTCTCCTACGTTTAAAATAAGACATGTATCGGTGAGTCTATACTCTTCCTCGATAGAGTCACCGTAGACAATATATTTTTTTTCTGGTACGTTCCATAACATATCATAGACTTGTAATGCGGCATTCAATCGCGCCTTACACGTATAAATAAAAATCATAGGTATACTTATCCTTCAAACTTTATATTATAAATCAAAATTATAATAATTGGTTTTATGTGTTTTATACCCATAAGATAAGTTTGGATCAATGGGTTTTCCTTCATCCACGAGTACTTCTTTGTACCTTAATTTTTCTGGTTTTAATAAAAAGGCAAATCCCGTTTGTTCAAACAAGGTATTGTATGCTTTTAAAAACGCATCGTTGGTTTGAAAACACATGGCGGGCATTTGTACACCATATTGCATGACAATAGAACTATTATAATTTTTTGCTTTGTATGATAGATTGGGATAACCAATGGTCATATTTTTTTTATTGTAATCAATCATTTCATCCATGTCCGGTGTGTGAATAATTTCATTGTAAGGTAGCGAGTGTAAAAAGGCAGAGTTACCCATAATATTAACTAATTCATCCATTTTGGTAGCACGAATGTGATTGCTTTCTATTTTGTCAACCATAAGAATGACTTTTCCCAGTAAAGACGATAAGGGTACAGATCCTAAATTTTCTCCCTTGTTTTCATAACTATTTTTATTGGGTAATAATTTTGAATTTACATGTTTGACTAAAGCATCGGCCAAATGATCATAGACTTCGGTTCGGTTACTTTTGATACGAAAATGTAAAAATAAGGGATCAAATGGATTAGGACAGTGCTCGGTAGACATGGAATTGGAAAGGGCTTTCTCTGCAATGGTTTTCATGACATCATCGATGGTTAAATAATTATACGTTCCCTTTTCTGTAAATCGTGTAGAATTAGAGGTAGCCACTACAGCTTTCCCATCTACTTCATAGACTTCAAAGTCTAAACATCGACATCCTTGTTTAATGACATTTTCCAAGGCACAGAGATTAACCCAATCATTTTGATATTCTCCTGTAGAACAACTATTGTAAGAGGATTTAATGTAATAATCGCGTAACTTTTCTTGGTATCGTTTGTCTTGTTTGCTGATACCGTTGATGCGCGACATGGGAAGAAAGGAACAAGAACCTTTAGTAAGTTGACGTATACCAAAGATAATAATACAAACAACAATCACGATACAAATAAAACGTACGAACGTATCAAAATCATTCAATGTATCAAGGAATACATCTACTCTATCCATACCTTAATGTTTATAAAATTGAAATGACCTTTGTCTTCTTTTCTTTAAAAAAATGAAAGAACTCACCATTGAAAATACCCGTCTTCGTGTCTACGAAAATGGTGAAATTGAAAGACAATTTAAATCGGGTGAATGGAAGCTCGTTCATAATTCAGCCAATCACAATCAAGGGTACAATGTCATTTTGATTCAAAAACATCAGTACATGCGCAGTCGAATCATGGCCATGACGTTTTTGGATTTGGACGTGAACAAAAAAATATTGATGCACCATAAGGATGGCAATCGATTGAATTGTGCCTTGAAGAATCTAAGTGTAGAAACACATCATTCGATCCGTTATAAAT
>Ga0208502_1000006_pt1 | contig 45652 bp, 78 predicted proteins | sample CryBogCBE18Jul07_FD_184579 | JGI IMG/M metagenome (GOLD analysis project Ga0208502, IMG submission 184579) | Freshwater microbial communities from Crystal Bog, Wisconsin, USA - CBE18Jul07 (SPAdes) | ecosystem: Environmental > Aquatic > Freshwater > Lake | place: Crystal Bog, Wisconsin, USA... | reverse complement strand
CTACAGGCGTTGCTGCTGCTGATGTTAATAAAAATGCAGGTATGACAATTACAGCTAACCAGACTTCATTGTCTCAGTCTAGCCCATTGTCTTCTACTGTGTTAAACAGTTCTTCATTGCTTGCACAAGGATCTTCTGGTTCTTTAGCTTTGCCTTTGACAGTTATTGGTATTACTCAACGTCCTGACAATGCACCTGGTGCTTATGCAGACGTACAAGTAATTTTTAATAGACATCAATTCAAGCAAGCCCAAGGCACTGCTTAATTTAGGAGAATAAAACATGGCTGGTGTAATTACAACTGGTACTCATCCAAAAGCCCTATGGCCTGGCGTAAAAGCTTGGTGGGGTCAGGTTTATGACGAGCACCCAGAAGAGTATATTCATCTCTTCGACAAAGATACTTCTTCACAGAATTACGAAGAAGATGTTCAATTAACTGGTTTCGGTTTAGCACAAACTAAGCCTGAAGGCCAAGGCGTTCAGTATGATTCAGAAGTTCAAGGCTTCGTTACACGCTATACACACATTGCTTACGCTTTGGGTTATATCGTTACTAAAGAAGAATTAGACGATAATCTGTATGAAAACGTCTCTAAGCGTCGTGCTGCTGCTTTAGCGATGTCTTTCCGTCAAACTAAAGAAAACGTAGCTGCCAATATCTATAACCGTGCTTTCAATAGCACTTATACTGGTGGCGATGCACAGCCTCTTTGCTCAACAGCTCACCCAAATACATCTGGTGGAACTTTTGCAAACAAACCAACTGTTGACGTTGACCTTTCTGAAGCCTCTTTAGAAGATGCAACTATTGCTATTATGGGATTCCAAAATGATCGTGGTTTATTGATCAATGTAATGCCTAAGAGTTTAGTTGTTGCTCGTCAAGAGTGGTATAACTCTAACCGTATTCTGAAGTCTGTATACACACCTGGTTCTGCTAACAACGACATTAACGTGTTGAAAGCAACTAACGCATTCCCTGAAGGAATCGTTATGAACCATTACTTGACAGCTCCTCATGCTTGGTTCATCAGAACTAATATCATGAATGGCTTAAAGTATTATGAGCGTGTAGGCATCATGTTTGATCAAGACAATGATTTTGATACCATGAATGCTAAGGCTAAAGGCTACGAGCGTTATAGCTTCGGCTGGACAGACCCACGTGCTATTTATGGATCAAATGGCCCTTAATGTACTATTTATGGCTCAAAAGGTCCATAATAGTTAAAATAATGGTTGACAAAATTATAAATTAGTGGTATAATAGAGTTAAGGTTGAGGTTTCAAAAGAATCTCTTCCTTAACCTTTTTTTGGAGCAAATATGCAAAAAGTTACTAAAGCCAATCCTACGATTAAAACACCTACCAAAGGTATTGCTAAGAATCGTATGAAAGGTAAAGCACCTCCTGCTATGAAAATGGCAAAAGACATGAAAGATTTAAAAGCTTCTGAGACATCAGGGGCACAAGAGTCTGGCGTTAAAAAGAAACGCATGACTGCTGTTGCATCAGTAAAAAAACCTAAGTAATACTTTTAACCTTAACGCCTTCGGGCGTGAACTCATTCACGTTAAGGAACACATAAAATGAGCAATCCAACCAGATTATACGCAGGCTTATCTACAGCCTATACAAATGAAATATTTCACAGCTATCCATTCCCAGATCCATTTCATACTGGAAGCACACAAGCATTAGGTAGCACAAACTACTTAAATGATTTTAACACTCTTGTCGGTACAGATTATGCTGTTGCCGGTACAAGTTCAACCTTTGCTTTAACCAATGGTGTAGGTGGTGTAGCAATCATTACTCCAGGCGGAGCAACCACAGCAACTACTGTGACTAAAAATGGCCAAGCTTTTCAATTCCAATCAGGAAATCGTTTTTGGTACACAGTTCGCTTTCAAGCTTCTGGCGTAGGTGCTGATTCTTTCTATGTTGGTTTACAGAATGGAACAAGTGCTAACGACGGTATTTGGTTTAGCAAAGCAGCTAGTTCATCTTCTATTAACTTAGTATCTGTTGTAGGTTCTACATCAACTACTTTAGTTACTGGTTTAACAACTGTTACTGCTGCCACGTATGTAGAATTAGGTTTCTATTATAACGGTACTGATTTATTAGTATATGCCGGCAACCAATTACAAACACGCATAACTTCACCGACTATTGGATCTTCTGCAACTACATTGACTAATACTACATTGTCACCTGTATTTGAGATTACTCCAGCAGCAACTGAAACAATGACAGTGGACTTTGTTGGGGTAGCTCAAGAAGTTACACGTTAATAGGGGGCTAATATGGCTAACGTAGTCAATACGCAAATCCTAGTTGACGGTGCTCGCAACGCTGTTGTTAAAATTACTGGTGTATTAGATACGGGTAACGTGTCTTCTACAGTAGTAGTTGATCCCGCAAGTTTCACACCAAAACCTACTTCATTTAGAATTGATCACTTAGATTATTCTATCTCAGACCCTCTTGAAGTAAGACTACAATGGGATGCATCAACCCCTATTGATATTCTTCCTATAGCAGGTCGTGGTCGTATGAGTTTCTGGAACTTCGGTGGTCTACAAGATAACGGTGGAGCTGGCGTAACAGGTAAAATTAATCTATTAACTTCTGGATATAATGCAACTACTTTAGGTACATCACCTTTAGTATTTTCAGTAGTTTTAGAAATGGTTAAAATCGGAGTTTAAATGCAGATTGCCAATAGTTACGCAAAAGAAATTCAACTTGTCGCTACGATTACTCGTGCTGACGGTACTGTTGAAGAATTAGGCACTATCGACTATTGGCACCAAAGCTTCATTAAACGAATATTATGGAGAATTAAAAAATGGCTACACTGCTCGTAAATACAGGCAAAGCTATTGTTACTAACCGTCTCAACAGTGGTGGAACAATACCACAATATGTTGCTTGGGGAACTGGTACAGGAACAACAGCAGCGACTGATACAACATTATTTACTGAGGTAACACCTAGAGTATCAGGCACAGTTACACAGCAAACAACATCAACTACTAACGACACTTTTCAAGTTGTAGCAACACAAACTGCAGGCACTACTGAGACAATCACAAATGCTGGTTTGTTTGATGCTTCTACATCTGGTAACTTGTTTGTTAAAGGTGATTTTACAGGTATTGCTTTAAATACTGGAGATTCAATTCAGTTTACTTTTAAAGTACAGTTTAGTTAAGAAATGGCTATTAACGGTAGTGCTATTGATCGAGTTACGATTAATGCTCAAGATACTATCAAACTTATTGATTCATTCGCAGTTACTTCAACATCAACAAGTACTATCGTTAAGCAAGCCTTAAAGTATTTAAGTGTAATATCAAGCAGCACATCAAGTATTAAAAAAGCAATCAGTAAGATATTTAGTACCATCAGCGAGATGTCTGTAGTTGTATTAACTGAAAGTGCATTTCATTTAGTTTTATTATCTGTTACAGAAGCAAGTGTAATAACGATTAAAAAAGCAATATCAATAACAAAAACAATTACAAGTACATCAACAAGTAGTATTACAAAATTAGTTAACAGTATTTAAGTGTAATATCAAGTAGTACATCAAGTATTACAAAATTAGTTAACAAGTATTTAAATATTACATCTACTAGTACATCTAGTATTATTAAAGCAGTTTACAAATACTTAAGTGTTGTATCAACAAGTACAGCAATTATAAGTAGACTATTAAGTTTATTTAGAACATTAAGCGTTACATCTACAAATACGACAGCGATAGTAAAGTTAATTGGTTTATTTAAATCTATTACAAGTACGTCAACAGCAAGCATAGTTAAGTTACCTAATAAATTATTAGCGGTAACGTCCACAAGTTTAGTCAGTATTAAAAAAGCAATCAGTAAGATATTTAGTACCATTAGCGAGATGTCTGTAGTTGTATTAACTGAAAGTGCATTCCATTTAGTTTTATTATCTGTTACAGAAGCAAGTGTAATAACGATTAAAAAGGCAATAGCCGTAACTAAGAGTGTTGTTTCAACTAATACAGTTTCTTTGTTTAAATCAATACCAAAAACATTAAGTGTTGTATCAAGTAGCTTAATAAGTATTATAAAGTCTGTAGGTAAGTTTATTAGTGTAACTTCTACTAGTACAGCTTCTATTGTTAAACACTTTTTCTTTTATAAGATATTACAAGTTACAGTAACATCAACTAGTACATTAAGTAAGTTATTACAAAAGATACTTAACATTGTAGTAATGAACACAATAACAAGTACTAGACTAATTGGTAAATTATTAGCTGTAGCAAGTGTGGCTATACTAAAGTTATATGCCCAGTATGTAGAAAAGTTTGGTGCAGTAGCTAAATATACTTTTATTGTACAACCTAAAAAGTTATATTTAAAGATAACAAAAAATCAATTAATAGTAGTTAAAGCTGCAGCAAAAGTGTTGCAATTTATTAAAAACCGTGTTATAATGTTATATCGGAATAAAAATGGCTGAGTCCTTTTCATACAAAATTACTAGCGAAAGTGAATTATTTACTTTTGACTTTACGCAGGTATTAACGGCATCTGAGACTATTTCATCGGCTACTTGTGCTGTTATTGTAATGAATGGTACAGACAATAATCCTACAGCAATTCTTCAAGGTGTGCCTATCATAGCTAACAAGACTGCTTCACAGCGTATTATTAGTGGCGTGAGTGAAGTTACTTATCGACTCAGTATGACAATAGTTACATCTATAGGTAACACATATGTTGGTGTAGGCGACCTAACTATTTACGATGTGAGTGCCGTGTGAGTTACTCTCCAAGATATGATCGAGGCGATTGGGCATCTATTTGCGACTCATGTGGTCGTAAACTAAAAGCTTCAGAGTTACGTCAACGCTGGGACGGCCTTAAGGTCTGTCAAGATGATTGGGAGCCGAGACAGCCACAAGACTTTGTAAGAGGCGTAGCAGATTACCAAGCACCACCTTGGACAAGGCCAGAGCCATCGGACCTCTTTATACAAAACGAAGTTTATCCACGTTTAGTTGATGGGTACGAATTAAATGTTTATGAACCAGGATAATTATGTCAAAACCTTTATTTACCAATAACGCTCAAGGCTCTTTAGCCCTTGGTATTACAGCAACAACAACAAACATTCAATTAAATGCCGGAGCAGGCAGTTTATTCCCACAGCCGTCAAACATTGGTGAATACTTTACTTTAACATTAGTAAGTATCACAGATCCTACTTATTTTGAGATTGTAGAGTGTATTGCTCGTAGTGTCGATATGTTAACGATTGTACGTGCACAAGAAGGCACTACAGCTAAATCATTTAACATTAGTGATAGCGTACAACTTCGTATTACTGCTGCTAGTTTAAACTTGTTTGCTGCAGGTGGCTCTACTGGTGTTAATGCTTCCGGTAGTTCTGTAGCGGAGTTTACAGCAACGCAGGGACAAACAGTCTTTACATTACCTTTTACTTATGTTACAGGTATTAATAACTTAGTTGTGTTTGTAAACGGTAGTAAACAAATCTCTGCTTCAAACTATACTGAATCATCTACAACAAGTATTACGTTTGTCAGCGGGTTAAACGCTGGTGACTTAGTAGAAGTTATTTATAACTTGCCTTTAGCAGGTGGTACAATTACTGCCAGTAATGTTACATATAATGAAGGTGGTACAGGCTCTGTTAATCGTACTGTAACTTCTAAATTACAAGAAACAATTTCAGCTTTAGATTTTGGTGTTGACCCTACTGGCGTAAATGATTCAACAACTGCTTTACAGGCTGCTATTAATGCTGCAGTAAACAAAAAATTATATATTCCTTCAGGGACTTATAAAATTCAAACATTACCTTTATTAGTTCCAAGTAATATAACTATTTATGGTGATGGAATTGGTAGAACTACTTTAAAAATAGCTAACGGTGCAACAATCCCCACAAGTGGTGCTATTTTTAATAATTCAAATATTCCTGCAAATGTTCTAAACGTCTCTTCTTTAACATTAAATACAAATATCACAATTTCTGATATGACATTAGATGGCAATAAAGCCAATAATGGTTACTCTTATGGTTTATATTTTGTTGGTGTCAGTAACATAACAGTTAAAAATGTAAGGGCACAAAATACAGCAGGTCAAGGAATTCAATTAAATTACACAGATAAAGTTCAAATATTAAACTGTGAAACAGATTCTACTAACGCTGATGGTATTCAATTAGCCGACAGTATGGAATATTTAATTGATGGATGTAAAGTTACAAATAGTGGTGATTACGGAATTGAAGTAGATCATGGACTATTTTTAGTTACTCAAAATATTTCAACAGGTAGTGGCACTATTTCTAATAACATTGTTAATACGTGTGTTAATTATGGTATTGCAATTAGAGGACAAATTAATACAAATAATCCAAATAACAAGCCGATTGTTGGTGCAGTTATTATTGGTAATCATACAACAAACTGTAGTGCCGGTATTTGTTTACAAGAAGCTGTTGAAAGTTGTGTAGTAGATTCTAATGAAAGTTATTCAAATGTTCATTCAGGAATATTATGTTCTCCTGGTGTAAGTGCAGGTATTACCAAAAATGTATCAATTAAAAATAACATTATTCGTGATAATGCAAACGATGGTATTCAAGCTGATTCAGCAGTTCAGATGGTTATTGAAGGTAACATAATTGTAAGAAATCAATATTACGGAATTTATGGTTCTCTTGGATATAGTTTAATTAAAGGTAATAATATTTCTGGCAATTGTTTAAGTTCTTCATTTAATTTTAGTGGTATAGCAGTACATGATTGTACAAACACAATTATGGAAGGTAATTTTATATATAACGAAGCATCTACTTGTGCTTACGCTATTACTGAATTAACTTCTAATTGTTCAAATAATGATTACATTAATAATTATCATGGATCTAAAGGATTTAACTTTCAAGCAACACCAAGATTTTTTAGTGATCCTCAAACAGTAGCAGTAGGCCCTACTGGATCTATTAATGCGGTAATTTCTAGCACTATTCCTGTTAGTTCAAGTGCTGGCGGCACGGTTGGAAATTTAGCAATTAGCGGAAGTTATTTATATATTAACAATGGCTCACAATGGTATCGTGTTGCAGTTTCTTCTTTTTAAGGTTTAATTAATGGCAAATATGCTTTTCGCTAATAATGCAAATACTACTTTAGCCAGTAGTTTAACTAACTCGGCTACAAGTATGAGTGTTACGTCTGCAACTGCATTTCCATCTCCTACAGGTTCACAATATTTTTACTGTACATTAGCCGATGCCGCAACACAACAAACTATTGAAATTGTTAAAGTAACAGCAGTATCAGGTACTACATTTACTATTGTTCGAGGACAAGATGGTACTTCAGGTACTGCGTTTAACTCAGGTGATGTAGTATCACTCAGATTAGTTCGTGCATCATTAAATGACTTTCCTAAGTTAGACGAAGTTAATACATATAGTCAAACACAAACATTTAGTGCAGCACCTATTACAACTACATTAACAGGATATGTATATGGTAATGGATCATCTGCTCAAACTGCAAGTACAACTATTCCAACTAGTGCATTAAGTGGTCAAGTATCTGTTTCTAATGGTGGAACAGGATTATCCAGTTTAACGCAAGGATACATTCCTTATGGTACAGGGACAAGTGCATTTGGATCTACTTCTGGATTATTTTGGGATTCTACAAATAGTCGTTTAGGAATTGGATTTAGCTCTCCTACTGCTCAAATTGAAATAGCTGGTTATCCTAATGCAACATTTAAGATGGGTGATGGCGGTTCAGGAACGTATACATTTAGCAGACAAGCTGGTGATGGATATTTTCACAATGTAGATAACTCTGGAAGTTTTGGATTTATTTGGACTACGGGTAGTACCGAAATAATGAGGACTTCTGGAAGTAATTTACAGTTTAGTCAAAATGCTAATGGTATTAAATTTAACAATGGCTCTAGTTCTTTATTAGCAGATTATGAAGAAGGGACATGGAGTCCTACATTAACTACTGGCACTGGTTCTTTAACTTATGCAAACCAAGGAAGTAACTATATTAAAATAGGGCATATGGTACTTGCTTATGGATATATAAATGTAAGCGCAATAAGTTCGCCAACTGGAGCTTTAACTATAGGTGGACTGCCTTTTACAAACCAACCTCAATATGGAGCAGTTACATTAGATTTTTTTGGAGGTACATTAACTTCTGCTGTTGGAGGTTATATAGTTGCAAGTTCAACAACAATGGTGACTACAAATTTTAGTTCTGCAACTATTGCTGCTGGTGGGAATATTCTGTTTACTGCTGTATATAAGTCAACTTAAGGAATAATTATGGCTTTAACTCAAACATCAACAACTGACCAAATTACTATTGAAGCCAATGGAATTATTTTGGTTAGAACTAACAATGTAATTATGGATGAAACAACTCAAGTTGCTCAATCCTATTCAAGAACAAGTTTAGTTCCAGGTCAGGATTTAACTGGACAACCAGTTAATGTTGTTGATATTGCTAATCTTACTTGGACTCCTGATGTAATAGCTGCTTATAAAGCGTCTATAAAATCAAGTCTACTTACAAATAACTTAGGTGCTTAAATGACAACACTTATTCCAAAATATGACCAAAGCTCTACAGGTGCTGTTAATAGACCTTTTAATCAAAAGTTATTAGAATCTGTTTCTATTCTTGATTTTGGTGCTGATCCTACAGGTGTTGCTGATTCTACTTCTGCTATACAAGCAGCTCACAACGCAGCAAGGCGAGTTATATATCCTGTTGGAACATATAAAATAAGTAGTTCAATTGTATTAGGTTCTGGTGCAATTATTATTGGGCAAGGAACAGGTAGTGGTGGCTCAACAACGTCTAATAGTTCAATTGTGCAAACAACAACATCAGCATTTGCTTACACAATGAGTTGCCCTGCAAATGCAGTTTGGGAAGGCCCAAGATTTTTTAATATTCAAATTAGTTGTCAAAATGGTGTTCAATTAAACACTACTGCTGGAGGCTCTCCTTCAACAGAAGGAACAATTCTTAACGCTAGTTTTAGGAAAGTTTATATTGTTCAAAATGGAACAACTTTTACTGGTACTGGTATTCAAGCAACATTTTGTTCAAAATTAGAAATTACAGAACAATGTGAAATATTAGGCTTTAATTATTGTATTGATATTTATGAATCAGATACTGTTGTGATTTCTCATAATCGTATTTGGCAGTTTGGATATACTGCAATTCGTTTGTATGCATCAAGCAGTTATGGTAGCGATGCTTTTATTGAAAAAAATGAATTGTATTGGGGCAATACAGGTTCATTAGCATTTATTTTAGCAACAGATTACGAGCCTACAATTAGAGATAATTATATTGAACAAGCATCAGCAGAAGGTACTGGAATGGCTGCTGCGATTGTTTGTAATAATAATCTTAGAATTACAATAGAAAACAATGGAATTATATTTCCAAGTGCTTGTGGGCCTAACTGGTTAAATGTGGGTTATACAAGCTCACTTCAACAAGTTTCTATTTTTAATAATCAATTAATTGGCACAGGAATTGGCCCAGCAATATTTAATGCTGGAAATGGAATACAACCATTTTATAATAGTGGTTCTGGCATTACAGTATGTAATCATTGGGGAAATACATTTGAAAATGGTATTCCAATGAACACAGTATCTCGTGACCAGCTTCCTTTAACTTCATATAAAACAGTAAGCGTTTTAACGCCTAGTTTATATGGTTCTATTGTCAATACAAATTATGGTACTAGCGCGTACATAAATAATAATGTTTTAGTTATTCCTCCAAGTTCAGGTGGTAATTTAGTTTGGATGCGTGACCCTAATAATAAATTAACTCAAACAGTTTCTGTATATGTTTTAGCCTATGCTTCAGGAAATCAAACATTACAAGTTTCAACTGGTGATAATTTTGTAGGAGGTTCTTTAACTCCAATTAGTTTGACAACTACTCCTAAATGGTTTCAAATTACTGCAAGTGTTACAGCAACAACTGAACTAGAAATTGAATTTGTAAACTATACGGCTGGTGGTTCTAATACAGCTTATATTGAATCCGTTGTAATTAATACACCATAAATAATATGAAAACATTTACATTAGAAGATAAAGAAGCAGCCTTTATTCTCCGTGTGGTAGGTTAATTACCTACTGAATCAGGAGCATATCCATTGCTTCAAAAACTACAACAATAGTATGCTTTAATTACTGAAGAACCAAAAGCGGAATAATATGACAACCACTTACTCACAATCTAGGGACGCAGTTAAACATGGATGATATTGAATCAAGATTAAACTCGCACGAAGCAGTCTGTGCAGAGCGATATACAGGCATTAATGCAAGGCTTAAACGTCTTGAGCAAATCCTACTTTTATCTGCTGGCTTTATCATAACAACTTTATTAGCTTTAGTTTTAAAGTTACAATAAGGATTAATAATGTCAAGTACTTTTACCGTATCTCGTGATCAGATCATTAGTTTAGCATTACGCAAGCTAGGCGTACTTGAACTAGGCGACACTCCTGATTCAGCAACAATTGCTAATGCTTCGTTAGCACTTAACTTGTTTATTAAGCAATGTGCTACTGAAGGTCTCAAGATTTGGAAAATAGAAGAGCTTGTTATTCCAATGACAAACGCACAGTACACTTATATCTTAGGTGGATCAAATAGTGCATTAATGTATGACAGCTTTGACACAAGCTTTACTACCCCGATCACTGACAAGCCTTTAAAGGTTATTCAAGGGTGGTATCGTAACAACCAATCTACTCCTCCGGTAGACACACCGTTACAGTTGCTGTCTAAACAAGAATATAACATCTTAGGATCCAAACAATCTCAAGGTGTGGCTAACAGTGTCTTCTATGATGTTAAACAGCTTAATGGTATCTTATATGTTTACCTTGAGCCCAATAGCTATGTAGCTACTAATTTAAACATTCATTTAGTTGCACAGATGCCCATGAATGATCTAATGCGTGGTCAAGATGTTCCAGACTTTCCTAATGAGTGGATGAACACCTTAGTATGGAACTTAGCAGATCAACTTGCTATTGAATACTCTGTACCACAAAACCACAGACAAGAGATTGCTGCACGTGCTAAAGCTTATAGAGATCAATTAACAGACTGGGACGTAGAGCCTACATCAACATTCTTTCAAGTCGATATGCGGATGGCTAACGCTATTATTGGAAACACTATCTAATGGCTATACAAAGAATACCTTTATCACAACCCATTGAGACCCGTGATGGAACTTTGTCTACTGATTCAAAGTGCGTAAATGGTTACTTTGAAAGTAGAAATGAGAAGAGAGAGTTTATTAAAAGACCTGGATTGTCTTTAGTAACAACAACGCCTGTTATACCGTCTGCACAGGGCCAAGGTATGTACTTGTTCAATAGCTACTTGTATGCTGTAGTTAACAATGTACTATACAAAATTAATCCTACTACATATGCAATGACTACTGTAGGTACATTGACCGGTACTGTTAACGGTGCTGTAGCTAATGCTTACTTTACACAGACATTAAACAACGGTTATCTGTTTTTACATAATCAAGTAAATGGTTATTTAGTTAATGGCAGTACTGGTGCTTTTACCCAAATAACTAATGATCGTGTAGCAACAACTACTATATTAACAGGTGGTACAGGCTACAGTAATGGTGCTACAGTGACTTTTTCAGCACCTTCTAGTGGTGTTACAGCTACTGGTACGTTGTTAATAACTGGTGGCGTTATAACAGGTATTACAATTACTAATTCAGGATCTGGTTATACAACAGCACCTACAATTACTTTTACTCCTGCGGCAACCGTATCAGGTGTGACAGTAACAAATACATCTGGTACTAATACCTTAACTGCTGCATCGATTACTGGTACAGTATACGTAGGCATGGCAGTTACCGGTACAGGTATACAATCAGGAACTACAGTAACAGCTATTGCAGGAACTGGGCCATATACAATTACATTAAGCTCTATTACAACCTCTGCTGTTACTTCTGCAACTTTTACGGATCTTGGTGCATACGCTACTGCTACATCTTTATTAAACTTCTTTCCTACCGGTGGCTTAGTTCCTGGTGCTTGTTTTTTAGATAGTTACATTGTTGTTGGTACACCAAGTGGCCGTATCTACACATCTAATGTTAATGATCCTACTATATGGAACCCATTAGACTATATTAGCCTTGAAGGTGATCCAGATAACTTAGTAGGTATCTCCAAACACTTAAACTACATCTTAGGCTTTGGTCAGTGGTCTACAGAGCTGTTCTATGACGCTGGTAACCCAGTAGCCTCACCTTTAGGTGCTGCACCGTCATACAAGGTTGAAATTGGATGTGCTAATGGTGATTCTATTGTGCAGTTTGAACAGTCTGTATTATGGATTGGGGTGTCTAAAGCTACAGGTGCTGGTATCTATTTAATGGATGGTACAGCACCAGTTAAAGTGTCTACTGTGTATATTGATCGTATTTTAGGCAATAGTAACTTGTCAGAGATCAAAGCCTACACATTTAAGTTTAATGGCCATATGTTTTATGTATTGACATTAGCTGATTTAAATGTTACAATAGTGTTTGACGTAAATGAAAGAATGTGGTATCAGTGGACTATGTTTGCTATTGGAGACTCTAGTTCAGGTATTACTGGCATTTATGCAGAGCAATACTTTAGACCAAGCTTCTTTGCTGGTTACGGTTCACAATACTTTGTATTAGATGATGACAATGGTTCATTATACTTAATGTCCGATACATATTATAATGATGCTGGTGCACCTATTTATTACAGAGCTGTTACTGACTTAATCGATAATGGTACTACTAAGCGTAAGTTCTATAACCGTGTTGAGATTGTGGGTGACAAAGTTTCAGCAATTATGAATATACGTCATTCAGATAATGACTATGTTTCATGGTCTCCTTATCGCACCGTAGACTTACATAAAGGTCGTTCTCAGATATATCAAACAGGTGCTGCTCGCCGTAGGGCGTGGGAGTTTTTATGCACCGATAATCAACCATTAAGACTAGACTGTGCTGAAATAGATTTTAGTATTGGTGAACTAGATAACGAAGGCGGCTCACCTACACAATATAGAAAGTAATAATGGATTCAATAGTTGATGTACAAAAAAGTTTAGACTTAACTACGACAGAAGGTAAGATGGCATTAGCAGAAGTCATGCTAAAAGAAGAACAAGTTAATTGCCCTATTGTCCATCGATTTGGTCCTGGTGTTTACATCAGAGAAGGTACATACCCTGCTAATACTCTTATTGTGGGTCAAGAACATGTCTCGGAACACATTAACATGCTTTTAAAAGGTAGTATTAATGTAATTGATTCAACAGGTAAAGTTGTTACTTTAAAGGCTCCTTACATGTTTGTAGCTCCTCCAGGAAGTAAAATAGGATATACATTAGAAGAAGTTACTTGGCAAAACATTTATGCCACTACTGAAACAGATGTTGAAGTTCTTGAAAAGACTTTGTTTAGGGTTCCTGATATGTTTAAAAAACATTTAGCAAGCCAATTACAAGAACAAATTATAAAGCATGAAGAAGATAGGCAAGACTTTCAAAGTATGCTTAAAGAAACAGGCTGGAAAGAAAAAGACGTATTAAGATTATCTCATTATCGAGAAGACTGTATTCCTTTTCCTCATGGTAGTTATTCTGTTGCTCCTGGAGATTCCCCAATACAAGGTAAAGGTTTATTTTGTACATCTCAAATAAATGTAAATGAATTTATAGCACCAATGAGGCTAAATGGTTTAAGAACCCCAGCAGGCTACTTAGTAAATCATGCAAAAGAACCAAATGCTATGGCAGTTAAGATGGATAATGGAGATATGTATTTAGTAGCAATCAAGAACATTGGAGGCATGTCGGGTGCTAGTCTAGGTGAAGAAATTACTGTAGATTACAGACAAGTCATGCAACTTAATAATTTATGGAATGGAGAAAATAAATGTCTGCAGTAATATTCGGAGTAAGTGCTGGTACAGCTTTAACAACAGCGGCAGCAGGTGTAGGCTTAGCTTCTGGATTAAAAAGTTTAACTAGCGGAGGCGGTGGCGGAGGTGGTGCCACAGGTGCTCAACAACAATACGATCCATACGGCCCTTATAGAGCACAGGCTGCTTCACAGTTACAAAATGTAATGCAGAACCCTGCTTTAGCAATGGCACAGCCTGGGTACCAACAACAGCTTCAACAAGGTACGCAGGCAACTGAACGAGGGTTAGCCGCACGTGGTGGAATACAGTCTGGTCAAGAACAAGCTGCTTTGCAGACGTTAGGTCAAAATACCTTTGGTTCTTTTTACAATAGTTTAACTTCACAGCTAGAACAATTGTCTGGTGCTACTCAGGCACCTGCACAGGCTAACTTAGCTGCACAACAAGGTGCATCTTCACAGTTTGGATTACAGTCTGGGGCTTTAGGGCAAGTGACTTCCGGATTAGGTGGTTTAGCTAGTATTTATAATAGTTCAAATCCTTATTCTAATATGGGTCTTAGTGGAAGTAATAGTGCAGGATATACTTACACGGATCCTTCTTCGGTTGGTCCAGCTAATCCAGGTATTACTGGTCCATTTATAGAATAATTAAGGATAAAATATGGCTGAATACACAAATCCACTAGAATCCTTTGCAAAAGGTTATGCAGCAATAGGAGCCGTGCAAGAAGATATGGCTTCTAAAGACATTCTTAAACAAGCCTATGCTTCAGCAACTCCTGACCAAGCCAAAGACCCACAAGCACAACAAAACATTTATAACCAAGCTGCAATAATGGCTGGCCAACGTGGTCAAGCATCGTTAGCATATTCATTTCAAAAGCAAGCTAAAGAATTAGAGGGTGCTGCTCAAACAAAACAATTAAATGATTTAAAAATTAAAGAAGATGAAATATCATATGCTGGACAATTATTATCTGGTGCAACTACTGAAGAGGATTTAAAATCTGTTATTGGACAAACAGTAAAGGACCCTGCGGCTAGAATGGTTGTTGAAAGTGTTATGCGTAATCCTAATTTAGATTTTGAAGCTAAGAAAAAATCTTTATCAGACATGACAATGACTGCTAAAGAAAAATTACAAAAGCAAAGAGATGATTTGTTAATTCTTAAACAAATAGACAGTATAAACAAATTTGATATTAATCAAGAAAGATTAACAGGTAATGCAACAAAAGCTAATGCTTTAGCACAAATTAAAGTACTACAAGATAAACAAGTTCCTATAACTTCTGAATTATTTTCTGCTGCTGGTTTTTCTCCAGAACAAATTAAATTATTAGGCGGTGGCGATGTTTCTAATAAAACAGATACAGCAGAACCTGGTCGTAAATTTAACGTAGGAAACTTACGTCCAGGTTCTATAAAATATGAAAATATGTCTGGAGTAGATAAAAACGGATTTGCTACCTTTGCCACACCAGAAGCAGGTATAAAAGCACTTGAGCAAGACATTTCTGTTAAATTAACAAAAGGTTTTGACACACCTCAAAAATTTATTGAAAAGTATGCCCCTCCTAAAAGTAAAGGTGGTGACAATCCAGATGCTACAACTAATTCTTATATTAACAATGTTGCTAAAGCTCTTGGGATTAACCCTACAGATAAAATTGAGGATACTCCACAAAATCGTCAATTACTTAAAGATGCAATTATTAAACAAGAAGGTGTTGTTTCACCTTCAAGTACATCAGGAAGCATAACATTACCCCCAAAACAAAGCAATGCAGCAGCTCCTAAAGAACGTGCTCAAAACGTATTAGTTAGTGTAGGAGAAGCTGTTAACAGATTTCAAACTATTTCTTCTTTACCTTCTAATACAACTTTAGGTGCTTTTAGCGGATTAACAGGTAAAGATTCTAAAGGTTTTACAGAAGGTTTGAAAGGAATTATTGGTAGAAATTGGACAACGGAGGACCAACGTAGTTTTGAAAAGATTACTGCTGGTTTAGATATTGCAATGGCTTCAGCTGTCGGCGGTGGTTTTGCAAGTGCTACCTCTGCTAGTAAAATTGCAGCATACGGTAAACAACTTTCTAGAATTGGTGAAACTTCTGAACAAAGTATTGAATCTTTAGCTTTAATTAAACAAGAGCTTGAAACTGTAATTAACAATTACGATAAAAATCCATTTGCTAGTAAAGAACAAAAAGAAGGAATGAAGAAAGAACTTGAAAAACTTAATAAAGCAATTCCATTTAATATGGATCAAATTAATGCAGTAAGAAAAGCTAAATCAAGTGGTAAGTCTTTTGGTGAAGCAACAGTTAAAGGACAACCTAGTAAAATAATGCAAGATGCTGATGCAATTTTAGGGATTAAATAATAATGGCTACTGCTGAACAATATGCACAATGGATTGTTTCTAATCAAGATAAAAAAGGTACTCCTGAATTTGAAACGGTTTCTAAAGCTTATCAAGAAGCTAAACAAACAAATACAACTTCTGTAGGAACAACACCTGAAAAAAAAGAAATTAAAGGGACTGTAACTATGGGTCCTGTAGAACAGCTGTTTGGTAAAGGCACTACAAAAGAAACCACACCCTTACAACGCATTGAACGTATAGGTACTGCGGGTTTAACAAGCATGGCTGTAGGTGGTGGAGTTGGTGCTATAGGCGGTCCCGCTACAATGGCTGCGGGTGCTATTACAGGAGGTATTGCAGGTGTTCTTGGAGAAATAGGAGAACAATTAATTAGTGCCACTGGTGGTAGTCGAGGCCAACAAATTTTAGGTGGTTTAATGACTGGCGGTTTAGCCGAAGCTGTTCCAAGCATTGGAAAACAAATTGCTAGAAGTGTTATTCCTTATGCAAAACAATTTGAAAACTTACTTAAATCTGCAGAACCTGAAGCTGTTACTCTTAAACGTCAAGAACTTACAGAGCTTGCTAAACAAAAATTAGCTAAATATGGTTATGGCTCAGTGGAAGATGTGGGACAAGCCATACAGTCTCAAGTAGATGCTAGGGTGCAAAGAGCACAAGATTTAGCTGCTCGTAAAGAAAAGGCACAAACAGCAGAGACAACTGCATTGCGTCAACAACAAGAAAAAGCAGAACAAGAATTAACTTCTACTATTGAAAAAGGTTCAGGTAAAACAGAATCTTCTTATAACTTTGGAACTAATATACGTTCTGATATAGAAGGAATTAGAAATCCGCAAATTGCCACAATGAAAAAAGAATATGATGACTCTTATAAAGCAGCAATGCTTAATGCAGAGCAATCCCAAACACAGGGTTCTTATTGGGGACAACAATCAGAAGCTTTAGATATTAAAAGAAAATGGAAGAAAGAAGCAAAAGATTCTAGTGGTCCTATTGGCACAACCATTAAAAACATTATTAATGATATATGGAGACCTGCTCAAACTCTTCCGGATGGTTCTCAAATTCCTGCAAGTAATTTATCCGCAAAAGGGATTGATCAAATTGTTAGACAACTTGGTGAAGTTGCATCAGGTAAAGAAGTTGAAGGATATAAAGGAATTAGTACAAATGTAGCAAAAGAACTTCGTGCAGATATTGTAAAAGGAATTGAAAAAGACGGAGTGCGACAAGGTGGTTTTTACAACTGGTCAGGATTAGGACCCGCTAAATCAAAATATGCTACAGCATTAGAAAATTTATCCGATTTTGAATCTAAGCGTGGTGAAAGTGTTTTAGGAAAACAAGACATGGGATTATATTCTGTGGATGCAGAAAAACTTCCTAAGCAATTATTAGGTAGTGAATCAGGATTAAATGAATTTAAAGCAATGTTGCCTGATCCTGCTAAACAAACACAATACGCACAGCAATATGTTCATAATGAATTGGCCGGTAAAGATTTAAAAGCTACTCGTAAGTGGGCAGATCAGCATGAGTTTTTAACACGTGAATTTCCCGAAGTTAAAAATGTTGTTGAAGAACATCTTAATAAACTTTCTAGCTTAGAAAATAAAGCATTAACATTAAAAGAACGTGTTGGTCAAGCAGGAGAAAAAAACTGGTCTTCTCAAGTTGATTCTTATGCTAAAAATATTTTAGATCAATTAGGATTAACAACTAAAGGCGGTCTTACAAAAGATCCAAATGCCATTGTAATAGATATTTTAAACGGTAAACATACCCAAAAACAATTAGAAGCTATTTCTAAGTATGCTAACGATGCTCCTGTTATTCGTGAAAAGTTTCCTCAAGCTGTTTCTACTTGGTTAAGTGGAAAAAGCCCAAGTAACATTATGAATGAATTTGATAGAATACTACCGGCGTTAAAAGGATCTGGGTTAGTAACAGATTCTCAACTTACTCAGTTAAGAAAAGGTGTCCAAGAAGTTGTTGACGCTAATCGTAAAGTTCTTACAGAACCTGCTAAATTAAATATTCAAAAGTTAATATTTGAAAGTTTTGGTAAAAGCACAGCACGTACTGCTGTATCGGGTCAAATTGACATTGGCGGAAAAGAATGAAAATATTAATTATAGATCCATCAGGATGTGGTTGTGGTTTGTCTTTTGCACTCCGTAGTCAACACTATGACCATGAAGTTAAGATGTTTATTCGTCACAATAAAGACGGTTCAAGAAGTGAAGTTGGTGATGGTGGCTTAGTAAAGCGTGTTAGTAACTGGGAAGACCATATGGATTGGGCTGACCTTATATTCTGTACAGATAACATCTATTACATTCACGGCTTAGAACGGTACAGAGATAAGGGCTATCCTATCTTAGGCCCTTCTATCGATACTAATCGGTGGGAACAGCAACGTGATCATGGTGAGATGATTATGAAGAAAGCTGGCATTGAGACTATTCCAAGCCAGACCTTTAATAACTATGATGAAGCTATTAAGTACGTTAAAGATACTGGCCGTATGTATGTTAGTAAGCCTATTGGTGACGGTGACAAGACATTATCCTATGTACCAAGCTCACCTGCTGATCTAGTCTATATGTTAAACAAGTGGAAGAAAACAAATGCTCATAAGGGCGAAGAGTTTATTCTGCAAGAGTTTAGACCTGGTATTGAGTTCGGTGTTGGTGGTTGGTTTGGTCCTGGTGGGTTTAATAGATACTTCTCAGAGTCTTGGGAACACAAGAAGCTCATGGACGGTGAGTTAGGTGTCACTACCGGTGAGCAAGGCACTATTGTCCGCTACACAGATAACTCTAAGCTTGCTGATGAGATGTTAAGACCGTTAGAAGATATGCTTCACGGTTTAGGCTATACAGGCTACATCGATGTAAACTGTATCGTGGATAAGAAGGGTCAAGCATGGCCGTTAGAGTTTACTATGCGTCCAGGATGGCCTTTATTTAACATTCAATTGTCTTTACACAAAGGTGATCCTGCACAGTGGATGCTTGACTTATTAGATGGTAAAGATACACTTAAAGTATCAGACAAAGTAGCATGTGGTGTTGTAATTAGTTTACCTGATTACCCTTACTGTACTAAACCTAAGAAAGAATGTTCTGGCTATCCTATGTGGGGTCTAACATTAGAAGATGCTGTTAAAGATGTACACCTTTGTGAAGTACAGTGGGGCAAAGGCCCTGCAATGGAAGACGGTGAGATCAAAGAGAATGTACCCATGTTTGTTACTGCCGGTGATTATGTATGTACCGTTGTAGGGCTTGGGGATGATATTGAACTTGCTCGTGAGTCTGTTTACGGTAAGATTAAGAAAAAGATTTGTATTCCTAATAGCATTGCTTATCGTACTGACATTGGTGAGAAGGTACAAAAGAAACTTGATGAACTACAAAGCTATGGTTACGGATTAGGAGTTGAGATTGGCTGTTAATAACTTACCTCCAATACCTCAAGATGAGATTAAAGAGAATCCTCGGTGGAGAGAATGGTTTCGTAACTTAGGTAGTTACATCCAAGCTGCACAAGTAGGTAACACTGTGTGGACTATCTTACAAGGTGGTACTGGTGCTAATAATGCACAAGGGGCTAGGCAGAACTTAGGGCTTGGTACAATGGCTGTAGAAAATTCTAGTACTGTTTCTATCACTGGTGGAACCATATCTGGAGTTAATTTAACAGGTAGTTCTATTCCATATACCAATGTAACTGGATTAGGTACTATTGTTACACAAAACAAAGGTACTACTGGTTCATTTTTATCTGGTGATACAACACCAAAAACAATTACTGTAGTTAACGGGATTATAACTTCTATTGTATGACATTTACAAATCACTTACCTGTAGTTGACACAGAACAAAAAGTCACATTAAAGCTGTTAGAACAAATTCAGAATAGAGTATGTGAAGGTTATAGATTAAAGGCAGACTTTAACATCTTATTAGAGTTTGCTAAACAACAATTAAAAGAAAACAATGCCTAGTGTTAATCCAATTGCCGAAGGAGCAAAATCGTTAAGTGACGGTCTTAATCAAGCTCGTGAAGCAGGGAAGAGTCTTACCAAAAGTATTGAAAATATTCAACATGATGGTTTAGATGTAGCACAACAGGAACTCGAAGCACAGCAACGCCATAAGGCTTATGAAGAGGCTTTAGATAACTCAATGATCTATCGAGCTATCAGAGAATATAAAAACCAAAGTGCAATTATTGAAGCAGAAAACAAAGCTGAAAAAGAATTCAAAGAAAAATATGGCGTTACAGAATGGAATAAAGTTTTAGAATTAAAAACTGTTGTTGAAAAAGAACATTATGAAAATAGACTGTATTACGGACATAAATTAGATGATGTAAAGAGAGTACAGTTTTATTGTTTCTTTGCTGCATTCGTTATTACAAGTTTGTTATTCTATTTTAGACTTGTATGACATGGAATACTTATTGGTTTATTGTCTTTTTAATTGAGCTTGGTATTTGGAGTTACGTTTTAATACTAAACCACGACATTAAACAATTACAACATAAAAATAAAAGAAGTATAAGAATAATAGTTAAACCAACAACAAAAAAGGATATCGTTCGTGGATGATGAAATATTTAAATATTGGACGATTTTTGCATTAGTTTGCATTATGTTTATATTACTTTTAAAGGATTAGATATGGGATGGTTAGCACAGATAGCACCAGGTATTGCTACAGCACTTGGTGGGCCTTTGGCAGGATTAGCAGTTACTGCAATCTCTAAAGCATTAGGAATTGATGAAAAAGATGTACAGTCTACTATTGATCAAGGTAAGTTAAATTCAGATCAATTAGTAGCTATTAAACAAGCTGAGTTACAACTACAATCTCAAGCTCAACAGCTTGGATTAAACTTTGAAACTCTTGCTGTCGATGATCGTAAGTCTGCTAGAGATATGCAGTCTACTACTAAGTCTATTGTCCCTCCTTTGCTTGCTACAGGAGTTACTTTAGGTTTCTTTGGTATCTTAGGTGCTTTGATGATGGGCTATGCTACAAAGTCTGATGAATTAATGATTATGCTTGGATCGTTATCGACTGCTTGGGTAGGTATTATTTCTTTCTATTTCGGCTCTTCTGCTTCTAGTCAGACAAAAGATCAGATGATTCACAACTCTACACCTATTAAATAAATGAATACTAATTTTAATAAATGTTTAAATTTAGTGCTTCAGTCAGAAGGACTATACGTTGATAATAGCAAAGATCCAGGCGGAGAAACTATGCGGGGCGTTACTCGCAATGCTTGGGCTGGTTGGCTGAAACGTCCTATCGAAGATGGTGAGATGGCCAAGCTAACCGTTGAAGACGTTACACCTTTTTACAAAGCATTGTACTGGGATAAAACTTATTGTGATGAGTTGCCGGTAGGAGTAGACTACATTATATTTGATGCAGCAGTCAACATGGGACCTGGACAAAGCGTTAAGTTACTTCAAGAAGCTCTGGGTTGTTTTCCTGACGGTGTGTTAGGTCCTAATACGTTAAATGCTATTGAAGATGTTAACCCAATATCTATTGTTAATAACTTTTCGACAGAGAAAGAAGATTTTTATAAACAATTAAAGACATTCCCTATATTTGGTAAGGGCTGGTTAAACAGAGTAGAGCAAGTTAAAACAAAAGCAATGGAGATGATCAATGGCAACTAAAAAGAATGTTAAATTATCTGTAGGTCGTGGTGAAAAGAAATCTGTAAAGGCTGGTGCTGGGCTTACAGAAAAAGGCAGGGCGAAATACAACAAAGAAACAGGTAGTAATTTAAAGGCACCAACTAAAGAAAAATCTAATCCAAGACATAAGTCGTTTTGTGCTAGATCCTCTAGTTGGACTGGTGAACGTGGTAAAGCAGCTCGTAAAAGATGGGGGTGTTAAATGGCAACTAAGCCTGGATTGTATGCAAACATTCATGCAAAGAAGGAACGGATTAAAAAAGGATCCGGAGAGAAAATGCGTAAAGTAGGTAGTAAAGGTGCACCAACTGCTAAGGCATTTAAACAGTCAGCTAAGACTGCTAAAAAGTAGTTAACCCGACAGATGGGTATCAAGAACCTAGTGATTTTTCGGGTTTCTATCTAGGGCATCAACGAATTGGCAGGCGAGCTTGTGTCCCCATCACCAATAAAAAAGACCTCTCCGAAGAGAGGCCATAAAGTACCAACATCAAACCTTAAATTAATAAACTAGATATTTGACTAATTTTATCTTCAGCTAATTCTTTGAAGAACGGAGTGTCAATTACTTGCTGTAATAATTCTTGTACTGGCTTAATAATTAACCGTACATTCTCATCACAGGCAATCCAATCAAGATTGTCCATAACCATTAGTTGCTTAGGCTGTTCCATTAAAAACTTAGCCAACACTGGCTGACAATCATCAGCAATGTTTAACGCTTTGTTTAACAACTTCATACCTTCAATAAACTCTTCTTTAGTGCTCATATTTCACATGCTCCTGCAGTACACGCTAACATCTGTGCACCTTCTACGTTGTCATCAAACTCTAAGAAATTATCCCAATCGATACCTGTAGGAATCTTTGCTTTGAGGGCCTCATACTCTTCTTCAGTACACTCTTGATACGGTGCTTGCTTGTATGTTCCACCATCATAAGGCAGGAAAGATACTCCTGTAATCTCATCAAAGTACTCATACACAAACGCACCTACTTCCATCCATTCATGTTCTCTAACAGAAATCGTTACAGACGGCTTGTGTTCACAGTAATGACGTTGATAGATTAACCACAATTTTAAATGTTGAATAGCAGTTAACTCTTCACGTAATAAAGCACCATCAGCAACTTTCACGGGAAAGCTAAATATTGTAGTTGTATCTGGTTTCATAAAGCAAGGTTCAGCTTCAAAACCAGCATTGATCATAAACTGTGTGAGAGGATCTTTATTATCGCCTCGAACAGTACGAATATAATATTTAGAATGTTGAGGATGAATACCACTAGCAGTAGAACATAACTGACTGACCGTACCCTCGGGCTTAATCGCAGTAATGGCGACGGATTGATTAATACCCACAGCAGAAGCAAACTCAGCATTAGTTGCAATAGAAATGTCACGTAAAGCCTCCAATTTAGCAGGTAGTTCAACATCATCAGGATTGTTCAATAAAGCATTATCCAAGATACCAGTCATAGAAACACCTAATAACGCCTCTTCTTCGGTGTTACGTTGCCAGACCTTACGTAGGTATGGGAAGTTTGTTAACGTGGCTTGGAAGGTACCCAGAATCGTTGCCAAACGGATTTTAGTTTTGAGAGACTCCATAGTGTCATCAGAACGAATAATACAGGAACTAAGGTTACAGAACTGGTAAGGACGTAAGATAATTTCTGAACACGGGTTCGTTCCAAACTCTTGCTCGGCATCACGTCTGCCATTCTTCTTCGCTTGTAACGCTGACGCATATCGACTAAAAATTCCTCTCTCACCTGAATGTGATTCATAAATAGATGACCATTCACGCATGAATTGTCCAATTGTGGGCTTTTCCTCATATACTGCGGAGTTGTTAGCCAGTGCTCTTTGTGCTTGTGCTTCCCACCAGTTACCGGCCTTAGCATGTGCCATACGGTCATCAGCTAAGTCAGACAAGCTAATCATTGCCGACCTTCTAACACCTCCCACGACAACAACTTCCCCGATTTTACATAGTATGTCATGACATTCCAGCGATGATAAACGGCGACCAGCGGAAAGTTTGAACTTGGTGATAGTGAATTTGAATAAGTCTTCAAGTGGCTTAGGACCGCTTGCTCGTCCACCAAATGTTTTAAGTCTTGCTCCGGAAGGACGTACTTTTGACAAGTCAAACTTTGGAATTTCACCAGAATACAAAAGAGCAATGAGCTGTCTAAGAGATTTAGCCCATCCTTCTTTAGAATCTGAAACCACAATAGTAGTCGAACTATTAAACAACTGATCCGGTACTTCAGGTAATTTATTAACATACTGTTGCTCCACTGAGAAGCCCACTCCAGTACCACAGAGAAGGATGTACATTGCTTCATCAAATGATTTAGGGTCATCGATGGGTAAGTAACTACAATTAAATGCTGCTACATTCTGACGCTCAAGAGCAGGCCCTGCAGTCATAATAGCTCGCATTGATGGTACTACTTCTAAATTGTTTACTGCTGTTTCTAATTCACTGCGTAATTCTTTAGTTAATGTATAGTTTTTGTTAGCTTGTAAATGTTTCTCCATAAAGTCAAAGTAACGCTTTACAGTTTCACTCCAATGTTCCCTACGACCTTTGTCGTCAAGATAACGAGAGTAGCGACTCTTGGAAATAAACTCGTTATAAGGTGTCATTACATATGTACTCATTCAAAATCCTTGTTGGTTAATGTTTTAATTGGTTTTTATATTTCTCTGAATATAATGCTCTAGCCATTTTGTAGCTAAATTCTGCAATGTATTCCATAAAATCATCGATATTACCAGCATCTGGTACACCAGTGGAAGCGATAGCACCAGAAGCAATACTTGTTGCAAAGAAATCCAGCAATCCTGGTATTTCGTCTTTGATAGGTTCACCCATATCTATTTTACCTTTACTCATTCAATTTCTCTTTCTAATTGGTCGGCGTTATCTTCAATGATGTCTTTAAATCTTTCTACAATATCCTCCGAGTTAATGTTTAACAACTCTAGGAGATCAACTTCCCCTAAAGACTTTAATCTTTCACAGATTTCATTTAGTGTCAACGACATTTATTAACCTTTGTAAATACCATTGTGCTTTCTTTAAATCTTCAAGGCCATTCTTTGTTTTCCAACGCCACAGATACTTAATAACATTGGCAATGCACACGGCCTCTATACCCACTAAACCCTTTACTGCTTCAGTAATAGCGTCAATACATTCTACACCACCTTTATTATAATGCTCAGGTTTATTTATTACATCTTTAGGTTTAATATCGTCTAAAGCACATTGTACACACATTGTGTGGTAATCTTTATTATGAATATTGCATAAAGGCATTATACTACCCCTTTAATTTCTACTGAAGTTTTTGTAGATTTTGTGCTTTGTGACCAAGAACCACAGCTACCGCATTGGTATCGTTGGTAAGTCCCTGTTGAACTAATAGCCGTCCCACGCTTTTTAAGGTTTTCTTCACCACAAATATGGCAGCACGGTCTATCACTAAAGAGATTACGATTAGGATGAAGCTTAATCCAAGGAAGAACTCGTTGATAAACCATTTCCAAAAGAATGACATCCTGTTTGTTATACTTCTCCATTTTTTTCCAAGCATCTTTATCTCCATTCATACATTTAACCCATAATTCATGGCCTTCGTGTTCTGTTTTAGAACCAAGTCCAAGACGTTGTGCTACATAGTCTAGCTTATTACTAGGGAAGCGGAACTGGCTACGCATTGTTCTGAGTAGATCAATTTGCTTGTAAGGTGCTGGAGGATTTAAACCATGCAATAAAAACTCTTTGTTGAGTGTTGGCATGTCAAACTTGGTACCATTGTAGTGGACCACAGCATCTGCTTCGCTGATTAGCTTATGGATAGACTTTAGCATAGTCTTAGCAGTAGATTGGTGTACAGAATCAAACATAATTTCTTTATCATCTAACCACTTAGCAGCCCAACAAAGGACATAAGAGGATTCCATGATCTGTTTAATACCTACATTCTGCTGCCAGAGACCCCAAACGTGTGCTGTGTTTGGTGAAGACTCAATATCAAGAAGAAGTATCTTCATCATCTTCCTCAGTTAAGTATTCATCTTTAAAAAATCTAGCTTTTAATCCTAAATCTTCGCCAGTGGTATTGTCAATGATTGTTGCTTCAACATCGTTAGGAAACATAAATCCATTAGCTCTTAAAAAATAAGTAAAGCCATGTAATAAATCATCCCAAGTTGTATTGTCCTCAAACTGCATTTCAATACGTCTTGGATATTTAGGATCTTGATTGTCTAAATCTTCTTCAAAAATAAACTTATACATTTTTCTTAGTCTTTCTCTTATTTTGTTTCTTTAAAGGGTTTTCTTCTTTGTATTTAGTAGCATCTGGACATGTTTCTTTAAAATGCTCAATGCTTTTCTTTAACATAGAAACAAAACCTTCTTCAATAAGTGCTTCCTTTTCTTTTTCATCCATTTCAATAATTACTGTTGCAGAACCATCAGCATGTTCAATTAACTTTTCTACTATCATTTACTTTCCTTTACTAAGTTTAAAAAGTGTTCTAAATCTACAATGGCTAGAGGCTTACTATTATTTTGTTTTACAACAACTAACGGTTCAGCTTTACCATGTGTCTTTGCTTGCTCATAAAACTTGTATACACTAACTTTAGCTAAATTCTTGCACTCAATTTCATATGGGAATAATCTTTTTGCTGCAGGACTTAACTGTACATCGGTACCACCAGCACCCATTGAAGTGCTTCTTACATCATCTGGTTCGAGTTGCGGATAATTTTTTAATATTCCGTCTCTTACTTTTTGCTGTAGAAGTCTTCCCTTTTGCTTTGCGGACTGGGGTTTCATCTGATTCCTCTAATTGTTGATCAATAATCCAAGTACGTGGTATTGACATGGTGTTGTTACACATTCCATCTGATACTGTACCGGCCACACAAATACCTTCCTCTGTTTCTGATACTAAAAAGCCTACTGTAATACATGTTGCAAGGTCAACCTTTGGTTTGTCCCATCCCGCACTGGTTTGTGCATCCACCCACGTTATCTTTACAATCGGGGCATCCTGAAGCTTGTCTAAGTCCAATATAATTTCCATCTATCTCTTTCGTTGGTGGTTGCCAAATTTCTCCTACTTTCCTTCTAAGGTAAAGGAGTCTTGCGTTTTCAATAACTCTTTCTTCTGCTCCTCCGTAAGCTTCAACACAAGCAATATACATTTCTGTTGCACTTGTATAGGATTCGAGGATCTTATTAGCTTTAACAGGACCGACGCCTTTGAGACCAATGATGTTATCTGTTCTGTCACCTGTGAGTACCTGTAAGTAAAAGTTTAATAAGGACTGCTCTTCTGATACGTAAGTCATTTCTTTTTTGACAAAGTTCCAATGTTTACCTTTAAGTTGCATAAAATCTTTGTCGATACTTGCTATTACTGATTTAAACTTATTTTCTACATGGTCTATTGCTATACAATCATCTGCTTCTTCGTTTTCAGAGATCATGAAATCCCAAGCCTTAGATAAATATTCACGAATAATTTCTAAGTGTTTAGGTTTAGCTGATGTTCTGTTTCCCTTGTAAGGAGCAGTAACAGCTATTTCATTTCTAAAATTTGTTTTCCCTGTTAAGTAGCCTTGGTAGGACTTTATTTCAAATAAAGCTTGTAAGTCCTCCCAAAGCAGTGTTTCTACAAAAGTTGCAGTTCTTGCAATAGCGATGGATTCACTTTCGTCCTGAGTAGAAAAACCAATCCTGTAACAAATAATGTCACCATCGATAAGTACACGCATTAAAGAATATCGTCCTCAAGTTCAGCTAGTGAGGCCTTATATTCAATTGGTTGTGTAACTACTAATTTCTTAATGCTTGCCCCGAAGCCGGCATAGGGTTTAGGGAAAGCATAAGAGCTAACAATTACTTTTGCTTTGCTACCATTGGCAATACGGAAGTCCGGAGCAATTTCATTACCCTCAGCGTCATAAGCAACAATTTCATAATTGCTTTTTGCTGTAATGTAATTTCCTTGTTCAGGTTTGTTGGGTTTATTATTGACTTTCAAACCCAGAGTTGTTAACGCTTCTACGTCTTTATCAGATAAATTACACAAATCAACTTGATACTTACCACTCATTGTGTTCTTTTCTTTAAGTGCTGCCCAATACAAATCTGCTTGAATCGATACTGATTTACCTGTACTCATACTACCTCCCTGTTTAGTTTAATTTAGTTTGTTACTGCTGAAGTTGTTGTTGAAGTTACTAGAGTTGCTACTGGAGTTGCTGTTGGGTCTGTTTCTGGTGTTACAAGTGATTGAACTTGTGGGTGTGCTTGACCACGAATTTTATCAATCAAACTGACTGCAGATTGTTCAATATGTTTTAAAACTGTTTCAATTTCTTGGATTGTTAAATTTAAATTAATCATTTAATGCCTTTCTAAAGTTGAGTTGTTATTATACCACAATTAATGAGATCCTGCCCAGTTTTTTGCTATACCATACTCAGCCCCGACTGAACAACGGAACTGTAATATTTCTCCTGCTTGGGCAGCAGCTTTTACACAAAGCTCACCCACTATGTCACCATACTGCTCAGGTGTCTCGATCTGCACTTCATCGTGGACCCAAGCAACAAGCTTATACTTTACTTTAGCTTCTGTCAATAACTTCTTAATTTGTATAAGCCAGACCTTACTGATAATAGCTCCGGCTGATTGTAATAACGTATTGAGTGCTGAATGAGCCGACCTGATTTGAAGTCGATAACCCCCAAGCCCTGGTAGCGACCCTTTTTCACAAAATGTCTCCACTTTCTGTTTGAGTGCAAGATAGGAAGGCACTTCCGACTGGAAGCGATCAATAATGGCTTTTCCCTCTTTCGGACTAAGACCCACAATCTTTGCAATTTTGACTGGAGAAGCACCGTAGAGAGTAGCGTAGAGTACTGTTTTAGCGAGGTCTCTCGTCTCAACTCCAAATGCTTTCTGATTTCTTGTATGGACATCACCGTTGACAACTTCATTTATATAGTCCTTATCATTAAGGTAATGAGCAAAGCACCTAAGTTCAATCCCAGACAAATCACAGCCAACGAGCACATTTCCCTGATCAACCGTCCAACATGAACGGAATTCCTTGCCCAATGGTGCCCTAACTGCCGGCACTTGTGCCATATTAGGGCTAGAGTGAGTAGCTCTACCAGTAACAGCACCCATAGTAATAACCCTTCCATGTACTCTCCCATCTTCTTTTACGTTATCTAACCAACTGTTTAATTGTGCTGCTCTCTTTTGTAACATCAAATACTTCGCAATAGGCTTTGCCTCTGGGATATCCAAATCCTCAAGCGTCGTTTCATCAACAATGATCTGGCCCTTATCGGTAGTCTTTTCAGGCTTCCATCCCTTCGATATAAGACGCTTCGCAATCTGTTGCCTCGACCCAACATTAAAAAATTCAACATTGTCTTTGAGTCTTTTTCCAGTCTTCTCAGAAATCCGTTCAGTCGTGATCGGAGGGAAGATTTCCTGTAGCGATTCTTCAATTTGCGACATTTCTGTCTTAATGTTGCAGAGCAACGTCTGTGCATAAGGTATGTCAAGTTTAAACCCATTCCTTTCCTGTTCAGTAACGATAGCTTGTACTTCATGTTCAATCTTTATTGCTTGCTCAGTTATCTTTAACTTGCTTAAATCATTAAGAAGAGTATTGTATACCCTCTCTGTAAGCTCTACGTCACGAATGCAATACGTAATCATTTCATCAGTAAGTCCAGCATCGTAATCGCTAAATTCAATCTTATTAAATCCTAATCGATTACCCCAAACTTCTAAACTGTGGCCACCATCTCTTGCTGGATCGGCTAATCTAGACAATAAAAGAGTATCTATGCACTGGCTTAATTTAATTTTTGTGCCCCATAACTTGTTTAGTAAAGGAGCATCAAAACTAATACCATTGTGCATAATAATCTTATCTGCTTCTTTTAAACAAGTTGCCAGCCCGAAGCTAGTTTCGTACCAAGTAGTGATTAATTTAGTATCTATATCTTTAGTAACACAACACCAAATCTTATCGTGTGCCATGTTTGTTTCAATATCAAGTACGATGCTTTTGGCCATCTATTCTTTAGCTTTCTTTAGTATGTCTTTTGCGAATTGAATTACTAGTTTATATTCAGAAAAATGAAACTTATTTGCTGCCATCTTTAATATTTCTTCATCTGTTAATTTACGTATTGGTCGAGTATACAATGGAATTTTATCTAATTTGACAGTAATTGGTGTTTTCCATACCATTGGTTCATTCCACTCTAGTTTTTTTTCTTCTACATTAATCCACGCTACTGGTTGATTCATTGTTCACTCACTTTCTTCATCATCTAAATAAACAGAAAGGTCAATCATATCTTTAGGATCACCACCACGCCTAAAGTATTCCTTACCACCATCAACAAAAATAGATTTACACTTGCACCACACAAAGTCATGCCGAGTTTTAGACTCAATAACATCGTCACATTTTTTACATTGAAGCCTATTTACTATTTCTTTTGTCATTCTTCACTCGCTTTCTTTATATAATTTTGTAGTCAAGTTTATGGCACTGTGGACATTGAACAGTTTTTTTAGGTGGACAAGAAGCCAAAACCATATTAACGTCTTTGTAAAACATTTCTACTTTGCAATCGTCACATAGCACATTTGCTTTACGTTCCATTTTTATTTTTTCATGTACTTGGCTATTATGTTCTGTAATTGTTCTCATTTTTCACTCGCTTTCTCTAATTAATCTTGCAAACTCGTAAACTCCATTAGTTATATTTTTTCCTATTCCAGATTCGGGTTTAAAAACTTTAAACCACGCAGATTCTATTTCCTCATTGGTTAGTTCACGAATGGGATGGGTGTAAAGAGGTATTTGTTTTTCTGACCACTTTTCTTTTGTAACTGTAATTTGATAATCTCCTTCTTCCCATTCATTAGTATCTAATTTGTCTGTAGTCCAAGCTATGGGTTCACTCATTTGTCACTCGCTTTCTTTAATTGTCCAATATCTGACTTTAAATTGTTTGCGTCAATAATTTGTTTTAGCATTGCTATTTCTTTGGCTTGTTGGCGTAACAAATCAGGTATTTCATGTACAAGCCTGTCATATTCCTCGCCCCTGAACCGTTTTGTTAATTCATCTGCTAATTCATTTGCTGTCATTTTTTAATGTCTCCAATTTATTAAATACATCTTTGTAAGCCAAACACCAATAGTCTCTTGCGTTTTTCAACGCTTCTATTTCAGCTTGTTGTTGACGTAACAAATCAGCAGCATCTTTTACAAAACCTCTTGGGTATACATCTTCAATTAAATCTGCTAATTCATTCGCTGTCATAAATCCTCCAATGTTTCCAACATTCTACCAGTATCTTTGTTGTAAAGCAAACTAGCACAATGCGGAGAAGTTAAACCACTAAATCGATTCTTAAGAATAGATACCTTTGTTGTGTTTCTTTCAACTGGATCATCTGCCTGAGCATTACGCACTAATCCTATCACAATATCGCTAAGTTGTGCAATCGATCCTGAACCTCGTAACTGTGACAGTGAAGTCGCAGCACCCTCTTCATGACCTTTGTTCTCGGGCCTCTTCAGGTGCGAAACAGCAATCAATGAAATGCCTGTTTCCTGCACCAACATGCGAAGCTTGGTCATCAACTCATCAATTGCTTTACGCTCATCACCTTGACCCTGTGCTGAGATAACCATCGAAATATGATCTAAGAAAACATACTTACAATCTGCAGCTTTAGCAAAATAGCGAATACGGTTGACGACATTATCAATATCAGTAGACCCAAAATTGTCCCATAAAAAAAGCCGGTCAGTACCCAACGTAATATCAAAAGCATCTTTTAATTCCTCCGGAGACACGAATGTGTCAGGTAAGTGTAACGGTTTATTAAGATAAATGGACATAATCGATCTAGCAGTCTTACGCACCGATTCTTCCATAAACATAAGTCCAATGTTGTCTTTTGTAGTGCTAATCAAATGCCACAGAATCTCACGTAAGAACTGTGATTTACCTAACCCTGAACCTGCTGTGACCGTTACCAGCTCTGCCGGACGGATACCATAGGTTAAATCATTCACACCTGCCCAAGGGTATAGTGCTGAGGACTTCTCTACCGGCTTATTGACTTCTTCCCAGAGTGTAGAACCTGCGATAATGCCGTCAGGAGTCCACTGCTCAGAGGCCCACCATTGTTTGATGTACTCAGTCGACTTATGATTCTTTAAATAGTCACATGCGTCCTTCATACCTACCGCATGTTTTAGAATCTTACACTTACTACCAAGAAGCTCTGCTACTTCGTTAACTGCTTTCTGTCCTACTTCATCGGCATCAAAGTCCAAGATGATGGACTCGAATGAGTTAAGCCACTCGTAAGCCATTTTAACGTCTTTTAAGGCAGCCTGAGCACCATTTCGTACTGAGACGTGTGCGTACTTGCTTCCCGACATCTGAAAGCCTGCTAGGGCATCTAATTCGCCTTCGTGAACAGTGACGTTTTTACCACCTTTTGCGAACAGATGTTGTCCGAAAAGTGTAGATGACTTCCAATCACCTGAGATAGCAAAAGTTTTATCTGCAACACTTCTTGTTTTACATGCAACAACACTACCCTCACAGTCTGTATAGGGATAATATTGTTTATCTTCTGTAATGCGTACACCATAATGCTGACAAGTATCTTTAGTAATGCCTCTGTCGATTATCGACTTAATCTCTCCAGCTATTTCAATCATATTAACTTTCTTTTTAATTACGACATTATTATCTTGATTATCTGCTTTAATATACGACTGGCAGCCATAACAGTACTGATGCCCGTCTGTAAAAAGGGCATTAGCGTCTGAACTTCCACACTTCTCACATGCGATATGTTTAATAAAATTAGACAAAATTCCTCCTATGATACTATATAGTATCTATTTAGCAACATCTCAGTTAGTACTTCTTATGTATTTAACTACTTATCTACTTAGTAATCATCTAGATCAATTAAGAAATTATCTAAATACATAATGTCTTCTAAATCATCTAAATCATTATTACTGATTAAATCAATTCTTTCTTTATAAACTAAATCATCTTTAATGGTTTTAAAACAAGCATTACAAAAATCATAATATTCATTCGTCACCAAAGATTTTCTCGTTGACTCGAAGTCGGTCAGTAAAACATTGCAACAATTACATCTCATACTGTCTCCAAATATGGTTTAAACGTGTTTTAAGGGGTCTACAAGGCATTTTTAGTCATCGGTTGAGGGGTAGCCTTCATATTCAGAAATAAACTCACCTGAGACGTTATCGCAATCCCACGAAACATGCTCGCAATCCATCTGTTCAGGTGAGTAAGTAGCAGCACGATCAGTTTCTGGCATTATATTCTTGGAGATCATAATAATCCTTAAATGCCTCAGCTAATTTAAACCATGTTGGCATATTAGTTTTACCTATTTCACCCTCATATAATGTTTCACCAATACCGCCTTGTTTTAATATCTCTTTTAATTCATTATCTGTCATATTATCCTTAATCATTTAAAATGGTGATTCACCTAATAATGCATATAAATCTAATTTAGGCTTTTTCTTTAATATAATGGTCCAAGTATTATTATCTACGAATTTAATAGCGTCTGCTTTGCAATAAAACCATCTTAATGCAATATTATCTTCATCGTAGACATAATACTTATTTGACATTCTTTAATTCTTTCTCTAATTGATTTTTGCAATCAGTAAACAATTTAATCATGTTTTCTAGATCTTCTTGATGATAATTAGGAATACTTCCATCCAATAATCTATATGTTTTTAATTCTTGTTCAATTAGTTTTTTTAACGAAACATTCGCTATTGGTTCATCGTTTCCTTCTATAAATACTAAAATACCTTTAGTATTTAACCATAAATCAAATTCTAAACTTACTTTTGCTTGCATTGTTTTCTCCAATTCGTTACACAATAACCTTAATAGGTTGCGGGTTGTAAAATAGTCATCCTTGTCTGCGTAGGCTCTTGCCTGTTCAATCAATTCCTTCACTTATAAAACCTCTACTTTTGGTTCATTGCTAAATTTAAACACATTTTCTACTTTTGATAAGTACGTTGGTTTATATTTACTATTCTCTTTTGCAAATTCAACTGCTTTATCATATGAATCAAATATCTGCACTCTCCATAAACTATATGTCAAACTCCTATTATCTAAATCGTCATAACAATCACCATAATGAACGACATATTGAGGCACAAACTTTTTATTTTCTTTAACTGTTTTTTTCTTATTAAACATTTTCTATAATCTCCGTAGGTGGTTGCATAATACACTTTAATTTTAAAAGCATTTCTTTGATGTCACCAAAGACTTGCTCATCTCCATATTCTAACATAAGAGACACAATATCACTAATACACTGATGATAATGTGCTTCTTCATAGACTTCTTGTAACTCATATGGACTCATCTCATGCGTGTAGCTCATTTTTTATCCTCTTTCTTAAATGATGGTAAAAATAATTCTATCAAAATAATCTTAACAAGTATAGGGATTGTTTCAAATTGTTTAAACCCTTCCCAGAATGTCAGAGTAAGTAAGTGCCTTTGATCAGAATGGAAGACGCTGTAATTTGTAGCTTGAATGATTAAGAATCCAAGCACTATACATGCGACTGTAGACATCTTGCTGTATGCCTCTCTAATGTGCCTTAAATAGGTTATCATGGCTTTTTTGCCTCCTTTAGTCTGCTAGGTGGTGCGAACCCGTACTTTTCACTTAGTATTCGTGCGAGATCGGTTTTATACGATGGAATATATAGAAAATCTTTGTTTAATATATTACATTTTTCTTTGTGGATTAGTTTTAGTGATGGTCTCATAATACTGCCTCCGTCAAATCGATGGCTAATACTTTACCATCAAATATGGTTAGTCCCATGTCTCCACACTTCATGCGTGTGACATGCGTAGACAATGATACTTCCGAGTTATCTACACTATGACTAGGAAAATTCTCTGTTAAATACTTATGTAAGTCTTCGTTATTATTAAATACTATATGATGTATCATCCTGTGATCTCCTGGTATTGTTCAAGTGTTAAACCTATACTATTTAAAAAATCATCCAACAAATAACCATTTTCCATTTTTGTTATAAGCTGGTGGCCATTGTTTATGGATGTGTGTTCGTATAAGTACTCTGCGTATTGGTCTTCTAAGTTATAGCTATCCATTTTTAATCCCTTTATTTTGTAATTCGTTTTCAATTTTAGCAATACGCAAGTAATCAGAAAATCCCTTACTATTGCATTCTTTATATAATTCATATGTGCGTAGAAGCTCATCCAAGCTCATATCTTTATAGTTTACATCGTGCGTAGACATGTTTTATCCTTTTAAGTTAATAACTAACCCGCCAATGCGTAAGGCACATTTTCGGGCATGTGTAAGCGAAGTAAACGGGATTGTAGCTTGTTCTCCGCTCTTGTCTAAATAACATACTAAGTAATCATACTTCATTGTTTAAACCCTCCTAAGTGTTATATAAATTTAAAGCTTGATTGTTTAATTTTGAGACAATACGGTTATAAATGTCTTTTTTACTCATGTAATAATCATAATCCTTATCCGTATTTTTAAAATTATTCCATTGATTAAAATGTACATTATTTAAAATATCATTAGTGAGAGAATCATCCTCATAATGCGACATAAACCCATAATGATTGTAATGAGCGATAAATCCACTACATAAGTATAAGTACTTGTAAGCGGGTTTACTAAGCTTGTTTATATCAGTGCACGCCTTAATTACATTATTGACAATCAATGTCTTTTGTTTTTCTGTATATGCTGTAATCATTTTATAACCCCTTCACGTCAATAATGGTTGATCGATTTATAGCCCTGTAACCCTTCGATTGTAAATCGTATACGGTTATGTATTCTAACGGGTTTAAAGTGCTTAAACCGCCTTTTAAGTGCTTTGTAACCCCTAATCTCCCGTTCAATACCCGCAATGACCCATCTTTTTTAATAAAAGTAACTGTGAATATTTTCCCGTTACTGTTTAGAATCTTTGTTACGTTATCCATGATTAAAACCCTCCTGTACGAAAAATATAAACAAGTGCTAAAACAATTGCGACAATTACAGTAAAAATAGTGCCTAGTAAGTAATCTAAAAATGTGTTCATGCTTTAAAATCCTCCGTATATTGTAATAAAAATGTGCCATTGTTTACAAATATTTCATTGTCTCGTAAACAATCTTTTATAGTGTAATAAGGGATCGAATTAAATAGGCTTAACCCCTCTTTGTTGTAGTACGATGCGATCAGGTAATAGTTACCCTTATCATCCTTGAAATCACTTGTAATCACTTCGTGTATATCCTCGATAGTTAAATCAATATCGTTTAAAAAATCAATCCAATATTTACTCATTTTAATATTCCATTTTATTTGTCATTGGGTTTATTTTCTGTAAACAAAAAGTAAAAATATCGTCATTATCATTTAAAAAGTTAATAAAATTATCTAATCCAATAATGTTAAAAATCTCTTCTGTTTCATGGTTTTTTACTTTAATAATAATTTCATTGTTCATGGTTTAATATTCCTTTTCAAGTTAATTAAAAGATTATCTATTGATAATCCTATAGGGTATTTGTTTAAATGCCCTATAAGGTAGCAATACTTTTTAATTGACAACAAAGCCGGAAGTATCCTTGATAGCTTTACCCTTAGCATACAATGCGACAATAATATTTTTATCCTCAATATGCCGCACGTCTGAATTATCTCCTCCGATTACATTTAAACCCTTGAACATTTTAGGAATGTCTCTCTCATACCTAAAAACAACAGCGATACGGTTTTTATTCTCAATTGCTTTTGTAACGTACTTTTGAAAACTAATAACGCCAGAATAAGAGAATGTTAAATCATAATTTTTCGGTAAGTTAACCCTATTCGGTATTTTAGTATAATCATAAAATTGAACAGTAGGAAATGCACTCATAATATTGTCATAAGTGATCCCGTTATATTCAAATGATACATTTTCCCATTTAATATCACTTGTACCATTTAATCTAATCAATAACTCTTGATTTAATTGTTTAGCTTTCTTAATACCCTTTTCAATATCTTTAAAGATATTGATCATAAAATTGTTACGATCATTAAAAAAGTATTTTGTTTTCTCAATTCTAGCATGTTGGATAGAATTAAACGCCCCTCTTCCCGATGTATATAAACAGGCTTTCTCACATTGTGCCAATTTAGCTAAGGGGCATACTTGAAAGCCGGAGATATCACTTGGAGCAAGATATAGAATGCCGGTATAATAACCGATCTTTTCTCCTTTGATTGTTTTAGCGTTGGTGTTAAAACCTAGTAATTGTTTTCTAATAAACATGATATATCCTCTCTTATTTAATGTATGAAAATGGCGTTCTCGATGCTATAGCTAAAACAATTGCACTACCATGCTTTAACTCTCCTTCTCTTTGATACCAAGTAAAAAGAATATCATTTTTAATTGCTTCTCTTATTGCTGTACGGTTTAACTGTTTAAATGTTTTCATTTTTAAAGCTCCTTTTTTGTGTTGATGATTCTATTTTATAGATATGCAACAAAAAAACTATAGGGACAAACCCTATGTTGTCAAAATACAACAGTGCTTTAAATGAGAATCGTTATCGTTTACAAGTGAGAATCATTCTCAATAACTAATCAAATACAAGTGAGAATCATTATCATTTAGATAGTTAAATGGTGTAGTGTAAGTGCATGCTAACTTATTGATTTTATACGGTTGCGTTACGCCTTACTACTTTGTTGTCTAAAAACAACAACTTATATAACTTTTAGTAATATGCACTGACATGGTGCAGGGACAGAGTAGCCTAGTAAGTAAGGACACACTAACAAGTATAAGGGACAGAGTCACTACTAAGTAAGTGAGTGTTCACTTCGCCTGTATAGATGTAAGTAAGTACTCACTAACCTGTATAGGAAGTAAGTGCTTACTAACTAGGGCTGGGGAGGGGCAAAAAGAATTCTTTATAAATATATATAACGCTATTTTTAACGCTGGCATAATTTTTAGAATAGGGGGTAGGGTCTAGACAGGTCTAAAATGCTCACCAGAGGCTCTAAACAGCTCTGTATTGATTTTAAATTACAAGTTGAGGGTAGGGTAGCCTACGATGTGCTGAGAAGCACTGAGACATTCTTTATTCAAGAATAGTGAATACACTTTAAAATAATTACAATATGTGCACGAAGCACTAAGTAGTTTACTGAACTGTTCTCGTTAGGTCTACTTAGTTACATCTTAGTAAATACATACATAGATAAAACTCTATAAAAAGCTTTACTATAGCGTTACTATGTATTTACTATATAGTACTTATAATAGCACATTTTTTATCTTTTGTCAAGAAGTTTTTTATGTCCCCTCTATAAAATAATACTTGACAAATTTAAACTTATATGATATAATGGTATCATTAAATAATTAAAGATATGACTGATGCCAAGAAGACGAAAAAAGAGAGACTTAAAGGCAAGCGGGAAGTGGTGGAGCGAAGCTCAGAAGATCGAAGCAGTGACAACTTGGCTGGCTCTTGGATCGTTACCATTGACGGCAGCAGCGACAGGTATCCCGAAGGACACTATAGTCAGATGGCGTTATACCGATTGGTGGAAAGAGTTGGTGCTTCAGATACGTTCTGAAGAAACACTTGCACTAGACGGTAGGCTCAGTAAGATCGTTAATAAAGCATTAGCTGTGGTGGAGGATAGACTAGACAACGGTAACTTCCAATATGATCCAAAGACAGGTGGGAATGTTCGAGTTCCAGTAAACCTGAGAGATTCAATGAAGGCCACTGCAGACTTGATGGATCGTAGAGAAATACTACGCCAACAACCGATGCAAGAACAAATTGAAAAGACTGTTGATGACAGACTTGCTAAACTGGCAGATGAGTTTGCTAGGTTTGCTAAAGCTAAAGATGTTACACCAAAGCCCAAGGTTATAGAGCATGAAGAAATATAATGGAATTAACCAGTGATGTTATCGAAGGATTCAGTAATGCCTGTCTTGTCAAGAACTATGACCAAGCTACAGAGACTCCTGAGTTCCATCGTGAGTTGTGGCGTTACTGTTGCCACCAGGATAAGTTTGTTGCTATAGCGGCACCACGTGGACATGGTAAGTCTACAGCAGTAACGTATGCGTATTTGTTAGCTGAGGTGTTGTTTCGTAAGTCTCGTTATGTGTTAATTGTCTCAGATTCATTTTCTCAAGCTGGATTGTTCTTGGGTGATGTAATTAAAGAGTTAAGAGATAACGAAGACATACATGGATTATTTGGTGACATAGAGTTTACAAAGTCTACAGAAGATGATATAATATGTAAATTCAGTGATGGATTTGTTTTTCGTATCCAAGCTAAAGGTTCAGAACAAAAGCTTCGTGGTCTTAAATGGTTAAACCGAAGACCTGATTTAATTATCTGTGATGATATGGAATCTGATGAACAGGTTCTGAATAAAGAAAGACGTGAGAAGTTTCGTAGGTGGTTCTACTCAGCATTGATACCTTGTTTGTCAGTGACCGGTAAGATTAGAATCGTAGGTACCATCTTACACTTAGACTCACTCTTAGAACGATTAATGCCTGAGTCACAACTTGCTGCATTAGGTTCTAAAGGTCTTAAACACTTAATCACACAAGATTTAAAACAGTTTACAAGTTATAAGACACCTTGGACATCAATTAAGTACCGTGCCCATACAGATGACTTTAATAGCATCTTATGGCCAGACAGATGGAATAAGCAGTCTCTAATAGAGCGTAAGAACCAATACATCATGCAAGGTCTTGCTGATGCGTATAGTCAGGAGATGTTGAATATTCCTCTTGATGATGCAAATGGATTCTTTAAAGACAGTGATTTTGTACCACTTAAAGATGAAGATAGAAAAGTAAAATTGAATTATTATATTGCTGCTGACTTAGCGATTAGTCAAAGGCAACATAGTGATTATACTGTATTCGCTGTAGCTGGAATGGACGATCAGAATCGTTTGCAATGCGTAAACGTAATCCGTGATAGGATGGATGCTAAACAGATTGTTGATACCATTTTAGCGTTACAGCGAACTTACGAACCAGAACTCTTCGGCCTTGAAGTTGGAACAATTGAAAAGAGTATCGGACCCTACTTAAAAGAAGCGATGCTTAAAACTGGTGTTTTTGTTAATTTAATTCTGCTTAAGCCTAGCGGAGATAAACTAAGTAGAGCACGTAGTATGCAAGCACGAATGAGAGCGGGTGGTGTAAAGTTTGATACACATAGCGATTGGTTCCAAGTGTTTAAGGATGAGCTGTTGAGGTTTCCTCGTGACCGTCATGATGATCAGGTTGACGCCTGGGCTTATATAGGTTTGATGATCGACAAAATGATGGAAGCAGCTACACCAAAAGAACTAGAGGACGAAGAGTACAGGTTTGCCTTACATGAATATGGATACGACGAAATAGGTCGAAACGGAACAACCGGATACTAGATGAAATTAAAAAATACTTATAACTTAGATGACCTCGTTTCTATGCCTAATATCGCTGAGATATTGGAAAAGGACGATTTAACAACAATCAGTTATAACATCCATAAGAACTTTGAGACAGACATTAATTCTCGTTCTGCTTGGGAGAAACGTACCGAAGACTCGATGAAGCTTGCTTTGCAAGTAGCAGAGGCTAAGTCGTTTCCTTGGCCAGGTGCTTCTAACGTCAAGTTCCCTTTAATTACTATTGCAGCTCTGCAGTACCATGCACGTAGCTACCCTGTCCTCATTAACGGTGAGACTCCTGTACATTGCCGTACATACGGTGAAGATCCTACCGGTGAGAAGTATGCTAGGGCAGAACGTGTTGGTAACCACATGTCATACCAGATTCTTGAAGAAGATGAGAACTGGGAATCCGAGATGGATCGTGTCTTAATCTCACAGCCGATTGTTGGTTGTGCGTTTAAAAAGACATTCTTTGATCCAATTAAAAAACATAACGTATCAGAAAACATTCTTGCTAAAGACTTTGTCGTTAACTACTGGACCAAGAACTTAGAAGATGCTCCTCGTATTACGCACGTACAGTACTTTAGTTCCAATGACATCTATGAGCGTGTTGCTCGTGGACTGTTTATTGAGTTTGATGAATCACGTCCTTCAGCGGTCCCACAAACAGGTCTTAAATTAGCTCAGAACAAGGCACAAGGACTTAATGCACCTGAATCGATTGATGACAGCACACCATATGAAATCTTAGAACAGCACTGCTATATTGACTTTGATGGCGATGGTTACGCAGAACCGTACATCGTATGGATGCGTCGTGATAACAAAAACATCTTACGTATTGTTGCAAGATACTTTAAAAATTCTATTGAGAAGGACAATAAGGGCAATGTTCTCAGAATCAAATCAGAAAACTATTTTACAAAATTTCCTTTCATCCCTTCCCCAGATGGTGGATTTTATGATTTGGGATTTGGAGTCTTATTGGGACCCCTTAATCAAAGCATCGACACTTTGCTTAACCAACTCATTGATGCTGGCACAATGGCAAATACAGCAGGTGGATTCCTTTCTAGGGGAATCAAACTAAGAGGCGGTAATTATAACTTTGCACCTTTGGAGTGGAAACATGTTGACTCAACAGGAGATGATCTCCGTAAAGGTATCATGCCTTTGCCTGTTAGAGAGCCTTCTCAAGTACTCTTTACTCTTCTTAATCTTCTCATCAACTACGGTGAGCGTATTGGTGGTTCTGTCGACATACTGTCAGGCCAAAATCCGGGACAGAATACAGCGGCTGAAACAACAAGAACAATGGCTGAACAAGGAATGAAAATCTTCTCAGGTATCTTTAAACGTACCTACAGAAGTTTACGTGATGAGTTTAGAAAGATGTACCGACTTAACCAACTATATCTACAAGGCATTGAAGACTACAACAGTCAAGGTGGTAAAAACTTTATTGATGCTGATGACTACTTAGGTCCAGTATCTGATGTACGCCCAAGTGCAGATCCTAATATTGTTTCTGATACACAGCGTGTACAACAAGCTACAGCACTGTTACAGCTTGCAGGAACAACACCTGGTATGAATATGTATGAAGTACAGAAGATGTACCTCAAGGCAATGAAGGTACCTAATATTGAAGCTGTGCTACCTGACCCACAAGGACCTAAAGCAATCAAACCAGGACCTAGCGAGAAGGTACAAATTGAACAAATGCGTATGCAGACTAAGCAGATGGATATGCAGATTCAGACTAAGCTTGCAATGATGAAGATGATGAAAGATGTTGAACTCCAACAAGCTAAGATTCACAAGCTGGAAGCTGAAGCTATCCTTGCTGTGGAACAAGCTGGTGGTGTACAAACAGGACATGAGATTGCTATGATAGACGCACAGATTGGTGCTGCTAGAGCAAAACAAGATGGAATACAAAGTGCATTAAAAACAATGATGGACTTAGAAAAGCATATGACTGATCTAGGACACTTTGGAGAAAAGGAATCACAAGAACCACAGATGTAAACAAGGAGGAAGTAAATGATAGTAGTAACAGAGCAAGAGTTTTTAGAATGGAAAAAGTCAAGAGTAACAGAAGCATTTATGAAGGGCTTAAATAACGAAAGAGAATATCTTAAAGAGATGCTCTTAGCGGGTACAGAGAATGATGACAACATTAGAGGACGTGCCGCAGCAGTTACAGAGATTCTAAGAATTACTTATGAGGAATTGATGCATGCAGTAAAGGAGAGAAAAGATGATTAATCCATCAGGAATAACACCAATCTTTGACAGAGTTTTAATTCTACCGTTACAGGTAGTTGAAAAAACAGAATGGGGTTTTCAGTTAAACACTGAAGAAGCTTCCGAAAGAGAACAGTTAGCAAACACTACAGGTCAGATTGTAGCACTAGGCGAAGAAATTCCAGCAGGTATTGTGGCAGTAGGCGATAAAGTTATTTTTGCTAAGTATGCAGGTTTAATGTATACCGGTAAAGATAAAAAAGGCTACCGTATGGTGAACTACGATGATTTGACAGGTAAGCTAGATGATGATATGGATTTAGTAGATCCACATTTAACTAAGGGATTAAAGTAATGAGCGATGAACAGGTAGTAGAGCAACAGCAAGAAGCTCCTGAGTACGAATCCGAAGCGAAAGCACAAGGTTGGGTACCAAAGGATGATTTTAGAGGTTCTGAGAATGATTGGGTTGATGCTGAGACGTTTGTACGTCGTGGTAGAGAGATTATGCCAATCTTACGTAAGAACAATGAGAAATTGCTTAAAGAATTAGCTGAAGCAAAAAAAGCTGCTAATGAGGCTCGTGAAGCTGCACTAGAGTTTAAACAGTTTCAAAAAGAACAGTATGAGCGTAAGAGTAAAGATCTTGAAACTCAACTAGAACAATTGAAAATGGCTAAACGTGATGCAATCAACACTGGTGACGGTGATCGAGTTTTAGCGATTGACGATGCAATGGATGCTATTAAAGAAGAGCGTCTTGAAGCAAAGGCAGAAGTTAAAAAAGCAGAAGAAGCAGCTAAGGCTACGCCACAGATTACAGAAGACCCAATGCTTAACGCATGGATTGACCGTAACGACTGGTTTGGTAAAGATACAAAAATGACTGCAGTAGCTAACAGCCTTGGAGTTGAACTTCGTCGTGAGAATCCTTCCCTAATCGGTGAAGCTTTCTTAAAGAAATTAGATGAAGAACTAGCTGAAATGATTCCTGAAAAGTTTGGTAAGAAAAAGACACCAAATCCAATGGAAGGTACATCTAGTACAAACACAAGACCGGTAACTGGTGGTAAGAAGTCTTACAACAGTTTGCCACCTGAAGCAAAAGCAGCATGTGACCGATTCACAAAACAAGGGTTGATGACTAGAGAGCAGTATGTTGCGGATTACGATTGGGATTAATATGTCTACTCGTGACAAAATTAAAGCAGCAGCTCAATGGAAAAAATGGTACGAAAAAAACAAAGAAAAACGAAAACAGTACGATAATGAATGGCAATTAGTTTATAGATACGGTATTACACGTGATGAATTTAAACAAATGTTTGAAAATCAAAAAGGTCTATGTGCTATCTGTAAACAGCCAGAAACAGCTATTGATAAAAGAAGTGGAAACATTCGCCAATTAGCTGTAGATCACTGTCATGTTACTAAAAAAGTTAGAGGGTTACTTTGTACACATTGCAATCATGGACTTGGTAAATTTAAAGATAATATAAATATATTACAAACAGCAATAGATTATTTAAGCAATTTTTCAAATATTAAGGAATAAGGAGATAGGAATGACTGATACTAAACGTGAAAACAAAACTACTACAGAGTCTACTAAGGTAGAGCGTCCACGCCAACGTGGTGCATTTAACGGGACTCGTGGGAAGTTACAAGTAGGAAAATCTATACCAGGTTTTCACTTGCATATTTTTAATGATACGCCAGGAAGAATCCAAGCATCATTAGATACGGGGTATGAGTTTGTCCATCCCGACGAGGTAGGTGGTGTTACAGAGAATGTAACTTCTCGTAATACGGATTTAGGAGATAAGGTTCGGTTCTTAGTAGGCTCTCAAGACGGTGAACCACAGTACGCTTATTTAATGAAGATTAAAGAAGAGTGGTGGTTAGAAGATCAAAAGGAACTACAGATCAGGAACGATAAAACAGACGCAGCAATTCGTGGAGGTAAATTAACTGGTGATGGAATGTCATCAGAAGGCTTCTACAATGCTGGAATTAAATATTAATCCATAAGGAGTTTTATTAAATGGCAAACACAAATAGCCCACGTGGGTTGTCTCCAGTAGGAACACTTACTGGTGCACCCTTCAATGAACAGGGCCAATTGTACGCTATCGCTTCCGACACTTCAAACACATACGCTATTGGCGATGTAGTAAAGCTCGCAACCGGTTCCGATACAAATGGCGTTCCGTATTGTATTAAAGCAGCTACTACCGATATTCCAGTTGGAGTTATCGTTGGTATTCGTGTTGCAGATCCTGGTGTTTCTTTACAGGGTATTAACTTAGATTTAACTAAGATTTATTTAAATCTTTCTGCTGGTACACGCTATGCACAAGTAGTTACTGATCCTAACATCATTTTCTCTATTGAATCTGATGCTACAGGCGTTGCTGCTGCTGATGTTAATAAAAATGCAGGTATGACAATTACAGCTAACCAGACTTCATTGTCTCAGTCTAGCCCATTGTCTTCTACTGTGTTAAACAGCTCTTCATTGCTTGCACAAGGAT
>Ga0208502_1000004_pt1 | contig 47623 bp, 59 predicted proteins | sample CryBogCBE18Jul07_FD_184579 | JGI IMG/M metagenome (GOLD analysis project Ga0208502, IMG submission 184579) | Freshwater microbial communities from Crystal Bog, Wisconsin, USA - CBE18Jul07 (SPAdes) | ecosystem: Environmental > Aquatic > Freshwater > Lake | place: Crystal Bog, Wisconsin, USA... | reverse complement strand
TGCCATTATTTTTCTTGGACTTGTTGACGGAAAGCAGGAAGCCCCATTTTGATTGTTTCAACAAACCCGTCTGGAGATCTTTTAATTACATTACCATCCTCGTCTCTGTCAAGATACTGAGCAAACTCTTGAACAAATCCTGGGATGTTTGATTTGGCAATCTCGCCAGCATTCACATCCATTCTACTGAAGTCCGTGTATTTGCCAAAGTCTTTTTCAAAATGAGTGAATGGAAGCTCATTGATGAGACCAAGCTCTGCCGCCGCAATTCCTTTTCGGAGTGTTTCCAGCTTTTCTCCGGTCTCCATAGTCTCATCTGCATTATCATCCCAGTAGTCTCTTACCGTGGCTCCAATTCGGAGTGCTAGGAAGGCAGGGTGATCTAAAAATGTTTTTTCAATGTCTTGACCAGCCACCTTCATCGCATCGTTCTTGGGCTTGTCATCATCTTTCTGCTGTCCTTTCACATAGAAACCACCAAACACTTCTGGCATTGCCCATCCAAGAGCCATCAAGAAAAGACCAACAGATCCATTTTTCATCTGACGCATAATCACATCAGCTTCTTCTGGCGTGATTTTCTCAAGACCATTTCTTGCCGCTTTAATAATCTTTGCAGATCCCGTAATAGTTCCAAACTGATACTCAAGAGCTTGAAGGAAGAAATTTGTAGGAACCTTCACGATAGGTAGGAATTCGTCTGCAATATATCCAACTGACCTAACGCTTGGATCTTTACTCTTTTTTAAGAATGAATTGATTGCATTATATGACTTAACAATAGCATTATCCTGCTTGAAGATGCTCCTCTGTGCATATTTGTATGCCGCTAACTCTGCTTGGCGTTGAACAGATGGATCTTCAATATCAAGCCCATGATCGGATGCGAATTCAAAATACCGACGAAGACCAAGCTCGTAGTTTGCCCTGAAGGTTGGGTTCTTTACAGCGGCGTGAATGTTGCCAGGAAATCCCAAGATGCCAGCAGGTATGTAGCTAGGCTTATCAAACAATGCCTCAATCTCTGAAGGCTTGCCTTGAGCAACGTTCTTGAACTCCCTCGCTCCCTTGAGGAATCCCTTCACATAGGCATCGATGTCTTTGCGTCCTGCCCTTCCCTCAATTGCTGACTTCTCTGCAATGATATTGAGGACTGGAAGTTTGCCAATAACGGTTCCAACAGCAACATCAAGAGGTTTGTAGACGGCAACTTCAGCAGTAGCGGAAGCCAGCTTAACTAAAGTTTTTAGATATGATAGAACAGCCGCCCTCTTCCATGCAGTAATAGTCCTAGCTACTCGTTCTGGCGTGGACGCATTCTTCCATTGATCCTCACGCAACCTTGCTTCCCACTCTAGCTTTGCTCTAGCCGCTTCTGCGGCGGCTTTCTGAGCTTCTTGATCCTCCGGTTCATAGGGAGTGCGAGTCTTGGGAGCAAAGTCTTTTTCGTCAATCCTGCGGAGGTACTCATCCCTCTGCTTGAGCTTCCGGTTGGTATAGGCATCAACAGCCATCTTTGCTCTAGCTGCCATATACCAATCCTCAGACTTCATCTGCTCAGAAATAGCTTTAAGCTCTTCAGAAAGTCTTGTGATGTCAGGATTATTCCAATCAATAGGCTTGGATTTTCCTTTTATGGTCTTCTCTTGAAGTTGCTTTTGCTTGTTTTTAATCTGCCTCTCAAGAGAGGAAATTTTCTTTTCCTCTGCCGTCTTGGGCAGAGGCTTTGCCGCCTCTTGATATTCTTTGATTTGTTTATTTACAGAATCAATTTCATTCTGAACTTCCTGCTGTTCTTTATTTAGAACCAATTGCTTTTGCCTAGAAGCAGATTTCTTCTCATTCTGAATTTCGGCAAGTCGCTTCTCCCTAGACTCTAGCTTGTTTTTTAGGGAGTTAAGTAATTTTTCGTCTTCTGTCTTCTTGGGTTTTAATGCGTCTCTTTGCTTTTCAAGATCAGCAATCTCATCTTTTAATGCAGAAATAGTAGCGGATTCTGGCCCGTATTCAGCAATATCCTTCTTGGTTGGCTTTTCTCCAGCAAGAACCCTTTTTAAGAAATCAATCCTCTTGGAATACTTGATTTGCTTTTGCTCCTCCTGACGGATAGAGTCAGCTTCCTTAATGGCATTGATTTCAGATCGAAGAGTTTCAAGCTCTGCTTTATGCCTCTCAATCTTTTCGCTGGTAATCTTTTCGCCCTTTTCTGACTCAGGTAGGATTCCTCTTTGCAAATCACGAAGCTCCTGCTCCTTCTTTGCAATCAAGTTTTCGTAAGCCCTTTCGGAAGCGGCAACTTTCTGTTCGTAAGTTGGCTCTTGCTTTTGCTTCTTCCCGTAAATGATCTCGTATTGAGTCTCAAGGGACTGCAAATCCCTTTGCATCTGCTTAATGTCTTCTGGGTATTCCGTTTCTCTTGATGCTCCAGATTTGCGTACTCCCGTGACAATCGCTTGCTTGAGATCCTCAATTCTATTCTTGATCCTTGTCCTAACTCCATCAAGATTTCCCTTCAATTGAGACTCTGGATCTTTAGTAACAAGATTAAACTTTTTAACAAGAACCCTATACTGTTCTGCGGCTCTGCGAGTCTGTGCATTCATTTCCCTACGAGAAGCACTTCTTGGGGCAACTCTTGGTGTGCCTGTAGCTGATCCAGTTGCAAATCTTATCTTTCCAGTCTGCAACAAATATCCCTTAATCTCAGAAACAATCTTTCGATTTGCTTTCTCTGAAAGTTGCCTGTATTTGCCAATCCTTGATATGGCATCTTGCGTATCCTTAAAAGACCAATTATCGCCCATCACGGATTTAACAATCTCATGGACTTCATTTACGGATCCTTTCCTGTCAATTGTCTTTTCTGTTTTTCCAGAAGCAAGTTGTTTTTGAACAACAGCGTCAAGCAATTTAAGAATATGAGAGCCTAGATGTTCTGTGTCTTCTTTTTTTGAAGCAACAACAGCTTTGTATTTTTCAATCTTCTGATCAGGAGTTAGTTCTTCTTTTGGAGATTTCTTAACCCTAGAAGCAGATTTCTTTACAGCCTCATCTGCTTTTCTCTCGCCCTTCTTGGATTGTTTTTCTTTTGCCTTATCCTCCGCATCAAGAGTATTCTTAATGTTTTTATAGTCTTCCTCTATTTGGATTTCTTCTTTTTCAGTCAATCCCTTGCCTCCTCTTGCGGCTCTAGCCTTTGATTTCATTGCCGCCAAAGAAAAGTCAGACCTAAACAAAGCCTTGGAGAAGTTAAGACCCCTTGCCGTCTCGGACTTTGCTCCGACAATGATCCTATCCAAGTCATCGTGATTCTCTTGAAAGACACGATTCTCTTGCATCTTTGCCGCAAGTTCCGTTTCAGAAAGTTTTCCGCTATTGATAAGCTCATTGTTCTTATCAATTTGATTCCTTGTCTCAATCATGTTTTGAGCAAGGGCGGCAAGCTCCACATCATTAACAGACTTATTACTGTCTTTAAGAGACCTTAAAAGCTCGCTGGCATATTGAGGGTTTTCTTGAATCCTATTTGCCGCTTCATCGTGAGCCGCTCCCCATGTCCTCCTGAGAGTGCTAGTTATGGGAGGTAGTCCCATTGCTTCCCTTTGCTTGTCAATCCTCTCGTTGCTGATTCCAATAATAGAATCCTCTTTAGTAGGAGGCTCCATGCCAATTCTCTCGACAGCCCTTACAATGGGAATGGATGGGTCTTTGGAATGTATCTCAAACGCATCATGGGCTTTGTCGTAGATGTTCTTTAGTTCAGCTTCTCCTTCTGGGCCATCAAAAGTTCCCTCGTCAAATCCAGCGGTGTATTCCTGCTTAAACTTTTCAAAGTCATTTGCGTCATTACGATCAAACGGAGTTGGAGAATCTCTCAACAACTTAGCCGCTTCAATCACTCTTTTCTTGTCAAACTCTGTTTTAGCCGCCGCTCCACCAAGCTCCCTTGGCTTTGCTTCTTCTTGCTTTGGCTCATTCTCAATATCCAAGGCAAGATCAGTAGAGTGCATCACAGGCTGTCCTGAGAAGTTTCCCCAGTATTGTCCGTTTTCCCTTGCGATCTTTTCTGCGTCTTCCCTGGATATGAACTCGCCCTTATCAGTTACAAAACCATAGTCTCCGGTATTCCTTTCACTTGCGTTCTTGGTTACTTCCTCTTCTGGCTTTGCCTTTCCTTCAGCGGTCTCGTGATCTACGCCAATATGAACAATCCCAGTATTGGGATCACGATATGCCGCCGCATAAATCCTATTGCCTTCTATTTTTTCTTGGCCTTCCGCTGTTGGTTCAAAGCTATGGCTATAGCCTGCTTCTGTGGCTTGCCATGCTTCATTTCCTTTCGGATATTCTCCGATACCGTCTTCTTTGATTTCCCCTGTTTTAGTGGCATTTTCTTTTTCTATGGTTGTGTCAGGTTTGATCTGACTGGCTACATCTGCTGTTTCTGGAAGTCCAGCATCAGCTATTTCTTTTTTACCCGCCTCATTCTTTGCCTTTTGCTCTTCAACTTTTCCTCCAAGCACAAGGCCCATCAATCCAGATTCTAGTGCTGATTCTTTAGTAATTGGCTTTGGAGCTTCATCAGTAATTCCAGCGGCTTTTTCCGTGGCCTCAAATCCATATCGGATAGGCTCAAACGCAACGCCGCCAGCAAATCCAGCGGCGGCTTTTTCCCAAACTGCTTTAGCTGCTTCTTTTACAGCTTGCCCCTCTGCCGCTCCAGCGGCGGCTTCTGCTCCGGTCTTTAAGAACCCAGCGGCAGATTCAATTGCAAACGGGGCCATGCCAGCGTATCCTCCATACTTGGCGGCTGTGGGAGCGGCGGCTTGAGCGGCCTCAATGTCTTCTTTGATGCCAAGAACGCTCTCTACTGGCTTTACAAAAATCTTTTTTGCAAGCTCTTGAGTGGCTAAAAAGGTTACCCCTCCTGCTCCAACTCCAACCAACGGAGCGGCAGGTCCGACAAAAGGAACAGCGCCGGCAGTAGCGGCAGGGCCAACAACTCCAGCGGCAACAGATCCAAGTGCCATTGGGATTCCCTCCTCCAATGCACTTGCAATAGCCGCTTTTCTTCCTTCTGGAGTTTTAATCTCCTCCATGAAACCTTGAGCGGGGGGTTGAACTCCGCTCGTTTCATCTTTTACTTCCGCTTGCTTCCCCGCATCTTCTTGGCCTCGTACCCCTTGCCTATCTTCTTGCCGGACTTGGGAGCCATATCCATCTTCTGCTTTGGCATCTTTTTGCTTGGCATCTTTCTCACCTCCTTCTGCGAGTCGATCAAATATATCCCCGCTTACACGGGCTTCGTCGCCGCGCTGTGGCTGGCCTTGGTCTTGGGGACGGGGTTGATCGCTGGCTTGTGTCCCATCAGGCAAGGCTGAGTTGACTTTGCCGTTGAGGGTTCGTTCCGCATCGCCTTGAGAGCGTGCCCCTTGATCACTTTTGCTTTCTGCATTTTCATTGGTTTGTTCACCTCCTTTTTTTGATAAAAGATTTTTGATGGAAGAAGTAATGTCATCATGAGACATCCCATCGGGAAACTCAATTTTTCCCAAATTGGGAACTTCAACAAGAGTCGGCATTTTATTCCTTTGGTTTCAATGTTCCCGTAGCGGGATCATAAACCATAGTACCAGACGGAGTGGAGGTTTGGGAAGGAGATTGAGGTTCTCCTGCCTCGTATTTCAAGGAATCAATCTGATCATTGAGATCAGAAAGCCTGTCTCTAATCTGACTAAACTCATCCTTGGAAATAACCCTCTTCACCGGACGCTTATTCTGATAGGTCTTGAATGCAATGTGAGTTCCTTTTCCTGCACCAACTTGAGAACCCTTTTCATTAGCCTCAAATCCAGTCTGCAAATCTGGCTCAGTAACTCCATAGCGAGCAAGAAGATCCTTCTTTTGAGACTCAAGCATCATAGCGGCTTGCCTGTTCTGTAATCTTGTCTTGATTTGCTCATTCCGAAGCTTGGCTTGATACATTGGATCTTGTTCTTTCTGCCATTGCTCAAGTTGCTTTTCAGCACCAACTTCTCTAAGCCTGCCTTTTGTTCTAGCCATTTCAAGCTGTTCCTGATATTCAGGAGTCGCTTGCTTGGCGCGAATATCTTCTTGCTTGAGTCTTCTTTCCTCCTGAGTGAATCCTAAAGCTTCTTTCTGAAGTCCCTTCACTTGAGAAGAGAAGTCTTTCCAGTAGCTTGTTCCAGCAAGAGGAGTGGCGTATTTGTTAAGAATTTCTTGATGACGTTCAGCGGCCTTTTCATCACGAGGATTTATTCCAGCAAGCTCTATTTGAGCTTGGCTCAAAGAACTCTGTGCTTTTAGATCTTTGGTCTCCAAAGTAACTTTTGCTTTCTCTGAAGCAATCATGTTGTCGTAACGGGCTTGCATCAGAGCCCTAGCATCAGAAATACCAACCCCAGTCTGATTGGCATACTTCTCTGCCGCAGATCCAATCTGGCGTTTAATAGCCTCTTTGCGATCAACATTTTCTTGAACAAACTGACCTCCAGAACTAACAGGAGCAGATGATTGCTCTAAGTTCTGAGCGTAGTAGGGAGAATAGGGGGTGTCGGCCATATTATTGTTTGTAGTTTAACAAGACTTCATCAAGCGGCTTATCTCCCATCATAACAGGAGAATGCGCTTGTTCCGCATATTCCCCTTTTCCAAAAGACCTGCTTTCTTCTTCAGAGGGAGTCCTGCCATACTTGGAAACAAATCCTTGAGAAGATTGCAGTAGAGTAGTTGGCTTGTCCCCATACTTTGAAATGTTGGAAGTGGAAGTTTGCGGAGCTTGCGTCATTCCAGCTCCAGCCCCGCTTCCTCCCATCGCAGAAATAAATCCTCCCAATCCCCTCTGAGTCCATTCCTCTGCATTTAATGGCACCCTTCCACCAACATCCGTATGCATTAGCATTTCAGATTTTGATGCTCCCCTAGTAGTTGCAAGATTAAATCCCCGCTGAAACTTTGGATCAGACAAAGACTCAATAGCAGAAGCAATTCCAAATTGCCCCCTTCCCATAGAAGCCTTCTCTTGAACCATCTTCTGATTTGCTATGTTCTCCAAATAACTCTTTGAAGGCTTACCAATCCCCACTACGGCAGATTGCCTAGAAAGAATATCCTTTGGCTTAAAGTATTCATCTCCCATAAGGGACTTGTAAGCCTCCCTCATCTGATCACTCGCGCTCATTCCTCTTTGCGCCGTGTTCTTTGCAGACGGTCTCCCCAGTACTTCTCCAGCAGAAAGGAAGTCCTCGGAATCCTGCGGCTCATAATTAACCGTGGAGATCGGAGACTCACCAGAGAAATACTTGGAGAACGGATTGTCCATTAGATGAGGTTCTGAATAGCATGAGGGCTAAATGCCTTAAACTGAATATCAATCTCAGCTTGCTCGCCTTCCTCAAAGGCTTGCGTGGCCTCATTCAAACATTGATAAGCCAGATTCCAATAAACCTGCGCCCTCTCCAGCTCGTAAGTATTCTCGTATTGCCAAGCCTGTGCCCCATAACGATAGGCATTCCTATTGGAGGGAATGAGCAGATCCCCATCATTGATCAGAGGCACATATCCTCTCCTTACAATCGCATAGAACGTGCGATCCTCTGGATACTTGCCCACAATCCTATATCGCTGGCTGTCGGCAGTTCCAGGGACATTCCCCATGCGGATAAGCTCCGTATCTCCAGAATAATTGTAAGCAATCCAGCCAAGCCCATTCTCCGAGAACGGATACCAATCAGAAAGAATATCGGCAATCTCTCCATTCAGATTCCCTTGATCCAAGGCAATCACTTTCAAAATACTCTCCACCCCAACCGGAGTGTCTATGTAATAAAAGTTGTTTATGGAATCAAACCCAGGCGTGAATGACATGAGGAACCTATTCCCCCTCCATTGTCCACTCGTAACAAATCTCTCGTTGATGTCGTTAATGCAATTTGCAACAAGCGGGTCACTCGGCCCTTGGCTTGAAACAAATGGAGCCAAGTAGGTTTTTGCTTGTGCAAAAGAAAAAGACGGCATGATCCACTTTAGTAATCCCCCAAAGGGAGAGATGTCAAGGGGCTTTTACCTATGCGTTGCCCTCTTCTTCTTCCTCTAATACGCATTCCTGCTGATTAACATAATCAGACAAAAACACTTCTATCATTCCCTTCAGAGCAAAATCATTCCCAAATGCCGTTTGGCAGAACTCTGTCTTCCCTCCGTTCTCATGGCTCACCAAAATAATTCCATGATCAAAATACTCAACGGCCTCATTCCTGATCTTCTGGAGAGCCATTGCCGGATTCAGAACAATTAAATTTTCCCGATCTGGGCTAGGTTTTCTTTTTTTTGGCATAATTGGTTCTCTGATAGACCGCCCATTCCCCTTTGAGAGAATGAGTGCATCCATTCTCGTGAGGCTTAATCCCTGTGTAGTGAATCAGCTTGGGGTTGGCAAGAGCTTCTTGTATTTCGTCCCTAGAATAAAAAAATCCTTGCACGTTGTTTCTGTTAAACTCATCGCACATTCCGGTCGTGATGTTCCATCCAGCGGGTATGAGCGTGGTGCGATTATGGAACACCAAGTTCAACACGTCTTGATCTGCCCAAGAAATCTTCCCCAGCAATTCCAGATTTTCCTGAAACAATTTCAAGGACATGTCATTCTCCCTCCACCTTCCATTATCAAACAACAAAACGCCAGCATTGAAATAAAATGATGTCATCCCAAGATGCTGCTTATTCCCTTTCATATACTCATAAACATCCTCAGATGCCCCTAGCATGTTGCCCCTCAAATCAACGGCCCAGAGATCACAAACATCTCCCTTAAACACCACATCGCAGTCCAGATAGATGCACTTCTTCGCATAAGGGAAAACAACCGGAATCAGATACCGATAATAAGTCTCCTTACCAGAGTTCTGCATGGCAGGGAATTTATCAAACAAACTATCATTGATCTCAATGAAATCCACATCCGCTAGCTCCCTAATCACTTCCATAGTCTCCTTAGCAAACACGCTATAAAGCACATGGATCTTCACTCTCTCAGGAGAGAGCGTGTTTTTCATCATGGAGTTAATTGCGCTATACAGATAATCCACATACCTGTCATTACAGGCAAAGAACACATTCACCTCATCGTTCATAATCATTCTTATATTGATGCAATATATCTATTTGTTTTTTATTTAATCTATCCAAGTAATCTGGATACCAAGTCTCGCAGATGCCTGCGTAAGATTCAATCATCCCCCCATTCACCAAACACAGATAGGAAAGAATAGTGTCAGAAGCGAAATTACTCCCCCTCAACACGCCAGCATATTCCTCCACCTGTTCCCGAATCCTCCCCTCATCAGACAAGATCCGCTTGAAGAAATCAGTCTTGAGCAAGCATCCACCAAAAGCCCCGTAGTAATTCACCCCACAATCCGGTCTCTTTCTCTTGATAAGCTCAACAACTCCCCCCTCAAACACTGCCCCCTTGTTGCATCCATTGATCTCGTCCTTCAGTTGAGAAGCAACGACTGGCTTAAAAATCCTCACGTCATCCTCCAACAAGATCGTGAAGGAAGAATCCATCCCCTGCAAATACCTCCCTAGCCGAGAAGCCCAGGCAATAACCCCATCCTTGCCAGAATATGCCGTGCTATTAGCCCCCTCATGCGACGGAATCCTCTCCTCATAAAAATACTCACACCCATACCTCTCTGCCTCTCCAGAGAAATCCTCCCCTCCATCACATACCAGAACCACCTTCTCGCTCGCGTAAATAGCCCTAAAACTCTCCAGAACGCCCACCAGCGACTTCCTCTGCCCAAAGCACTGATAGTACGCCGATATGGATTCCATCCGCTTGACAATAACCGCCTCCTTTGATAAAAAGCAACTAGATTATCCGCAGGACGGATCATCTGGTGTAGTGACCGGACATCGCGTCAGGCGGGCCGCTCACGAAGGTTAGAAGCTGGATGCTCGCCGCCCAGCTTTAATAATGAGAGCCCTCCTCGAATGGGCTCCTTCTATCCCCAACCCACCCAGTCAGGTAAGGCTCCATAGGTCGTTCTAAAGCCGAGGGGGATCAGAAGCTCTAGTATTGCCTAGGGCTTCTCATGTACCTATCCTCCCTTAAGCACGAAAGCGAAAGCGGCCTCCAGCCAGCCTTTCGCGGCTTTTATCATGAATCAACAAGAACTATTCTCTAAAGCTAAAGAACTAGCCTCCAACGGAGAAGACTTCTCCATAATCGTAGGACAACTAGAACCAGAATACCAACTACGTATCAAATGGTACGTAAGAAACCTATCTGAAGAGATTCAAGAGGCGACCATCTACGGACGAGCCCATCGCCTCTCTCCTCCTAAACAAAAGATAAAACGCACTTTCCTAAAACGAGGAGATTTGTAAAGTAGACTTGCATTGTCTATTTTGTCACGCTGGGGATTTTTAGGAAAAATTGTGAGGGGATATTCTCGCGAGTTCGACCGCGAAACTTCTAGTTAGTACCCTGGTGCCCGTCACCGGATCTGCCGATTTAACAATCCTTTTTATTTTCGGCAGGGTAGACTGTTCTCATCAAAAAGATCAGATAATCAATGGCATGAATAATGGCCACCGTTGATCTTCAACAACTTATGCCAAGCGAGACTACTGATTCCATTGTCTTGCGCTTCCTACAGAGAGGGTGGGAGATTCTCCCTACAACGGACGAAGCTGGTCGGCAGATAGGGAAAGCACGTTGAGAGTCAGGCCAGGTGCATTGCTGTCGATCCCGATCCCAAACAACTTGGAACCGCTTTGGATCAGGTCGTGGATCTTTCGTGAGTTCTCGACGACCTCGCTCCCGTCCATAGAGGAGACAACGGAAGCGGCACGGGAGAGACCGGATGACATACCGGCGAGAAACGTTTCCTTGTGGTGATCAATAGACTTCGCCACTGATTCCGCACTGGAGGTGACAACTTCGGGCTGGAGTTCCTTCAACGTATTTCTCGCCTCAATCAGCTGGCGTTGAGCATTACCGGCAGACTTCCATTTTTTCCTTTTGCTTACCTGGTAAAGAGTATTTTTCGGGCATCCTGTGATTTCGGAGGTGAGGAGGAAGTCATGGCCGTTGGCATAGAAGGCTGCTTCGAGCGCGTCATGATCCCACTTTATTGGAGAGGGTTTTTTTCTAGTGGTTTTCTCTTTTGGTCGGGTCATTTTTCAAAAGGTGACAGAATCGTGACAAACTGGCAAGAGAGGGAAAATCTGTCTCACAAGATAAGATCGGGAGTGCGTAGGAGGCGAAAAAAGGGCCGTTGGATTTTTGGGCGGTATGATGACAAGGGGAGAAAAAGCAGGTTTTCCCTTGTTTCTCCTGTTGTCTCGCATTCTCTTTCTGAAATTATTTTCAGCACGTAGAAGCTGATAGAATGGGCAAGTCAACAGAAACTTTGCAATACAATAGCAAGGCCGGTGATTTTTTTCTGGAATAGGGGAGGGGATTGCATATGGTCAAAGCGTCACCAATGACGGTGACGCAACCCACAAAAAACCATGACCACAATGACAGCAGCATCAACGGAACGGGACGCAATCCTCGCGGCTCTTTCCCGTTTCATAAACCAGAGGAGCGGGATTGAAGCTGAAAACTATTTCAGCAGATGGAATGATCGGGACGGGATTGCCGTATTCCGTTCAGAGCAAAGAGCTATTGCAAGGGATGGAAAGGAGGCCCGTATCCTTCTTGATATTGTACGGGATAGGGAATGGATCACGGAAGAGGATTTGAAAAATGCTTTTCTCCGCTCCTGGTCGGGACGGCTGGAATGGGACGGGAAAGCCTTGTCCTATTGCGCTGGACAGTATTTCCCTACGGAGTACCGGAAGGCCGCTTGCGCCGTGTTATCCCGTGCGATCATAAACGCATATCAGAGGGAGGGAAATTCCCTCGACTATATCCGAAAGAATTTCAAGCGTTCGGGGGCTTACCGTTGGTTCAATTAATCGCCATGAAATCCCTCTTTTTTAATGTTCTGGGCCTCCTATTTGTTGAGGCTTGGATCGGTTTTGTTTTGTATTGTCTCTTTAGCAACTAATTAAAACCATGAAAAAAACGATGCTTATCAGAATTATGTATAATTGCACGCCAGTATGGGCGTTAGTATCTGCTGACGCAACCCCGACGCCTGTTTGTCCGGTTTGGCATACTGCAAAGGAGGCGAAAAAATACGCAAAGGAACATTGTTGGTCAGTAAAGCGTGAGAAAAACTGTGATGATGTAATTTTTTGAAGCAATCTCCAACTGATTAAAAATATGAAAAAAACACACATACGCACCGTTCCACCTTGGGGACTCTTTCCGCGCACGGGTCACAAGTTGCTTTGCTCTGACGGAAAGGTAAGAGCCGCACGGCTCGCGCAAAGTGCCGAAACATGGTTTTCCGTTCCCGCTTCCGTGCGGATAAAAGGAAAAACCATCACTGGGTACTTCACAATGGAGGAAAGCGGGGAAGCTCCTTTTGGTTCGGTGTGTGCCTTTCGGCATCATTCCGCGCACGATGGAGCGTTGCCAGCATGGCCCGACCGTTTCACGCAAGCTCATGAATCCCTGTTGAAGTCTGCCCTCTAATCTCCCGACACTCTCCGCCTTGCCATGCAGGGCGGAGCCGTCGAGGGATAGTCCTTCGGGCCTGTCAGGGGCATCCTGGCATTACAGAAAAAAGAACATGACACAAGAACAAGCCCTCACTCAAGCCCTTTGGTCGGCCATTCATTGCCCTGACCGCATGGCTGAAGCCTTCGCTCAATTAGCCGAAGACATAGCCCAGGGGCTTTCTAAAGCCCAGATTGAAAGATGCAAGGCTGTAGCCTTGAACATGGAGGAGCCAGCATGAAAAAAATCAAAATCAAACCGCATTCCTCCTTTCATGGGGTATGGCTTGGAAAATGGGGCAAGCGTACTTTCTCCATTGTGATGCCTAACTATTTGCATGAAATAGGCGTGAAGCCTTCACCTTCATCGGTTAGGGAAGCAATAGAGGCGACAAGTTCACCAGGGGAAAAGCCTTTGCCTGATTGCTTTGATGTGATTTACGCATAAGGAAACCAACAAGGGCGGGAGGGATTTCCCCTTCCGCCCTTTTCCTTGCCCTAGTTTTCCCTAGGGGATTGTATCGTCACGATCCGGTAAACGGATAGGCGATTTCATGAGGCTTTTTATGTAGTCTTTTATTATCAGCCTTATCAAAATCGCTGTAAATTTCCGCTCTAATGCTTCTCCTTCCAAACGGACAGGCGATTTTCTATTCAAGAATAGATCCGACAGCGTACGCTTCACAATTCAGGGATTTCATCAGGCTTTTTTCGCGTGATCCCGAGCGTTGGAGGACGTTCCAGCCCCCTGGATCGGAAGAATCGATCACAGGCTGCACTCACGTCACGACTCAAAAACATGACGTATTGATCGTTACACTCTCCCCTGGTCTCTCGGTGTTCAAAGTTATTATGCGGAACGTAATTTATGTATTTACTTCTCATTTCATTTAGCTTTTTTCTTAAAAATCTTGCCCCAATTATCTCGGTAGTCTTGTGAGGATGGTCTCGTTCGTCCCTCAGAATAGGCATTGATTCGCTTTTCCATTTCTCGGGACAGGTCGGTTTCTTTAGTGGAGCGTTTCATTCGGCTTTTGTTTTTGGCAACGGGCGGCGGGTGCGGTATCGCATGGCTTTGAAATGCCCAGCTTTCACGCCTAACTCAAATGACCAAGCCTTTTGCCATTCGCCATTGATCTTGTCGTGATGCTTCGGCTGAACCTCATCCCCCTCTTGGATCACCTCGTCAGAACCAAGCTCTCGCCATTCGGGAGCGGGTTCAGGGCCAAGGCATCTTAAATCGTGAGTGTTTTCACAAACCCACTCAAAAGTGTCTGAATGCCAAACCATCTTGTCTATCCGATCACAAGTTACACAGGTTGGCCTTTTGGATGGGTTTTGGAATGGGTTGTTGCACTCGCTCACGGGTTCAGTTGTCCGATTTTCTTGGATAACTGGTTCCTCTGGCGCGGGGGCGAGTTGAGCTTCTTGTTCTATATCCTCAACTTTCTTGTGGTCTGTGTAATCTCTAGGCACCCACTTTTTGTTAATTGCTATGGATGAGGCCAATAGCTCACGGAGCCTTGCGACCTCGTTGTTGAGTTCTTTGAACTCTCCAACTATGCTTCTTCCAGACTCTTCGATAAGGCATTCCTCATAGCTGTAATCGTGTTGTTTTTCGCAGAGTGAGCAGGTGAGCCTTGCGACCTCGTTGTTCAAATTGTTAATGTGTTCGTTAACTTCCTTAATGTTAGTATTCATTGCATTGGTTCCTCTGGCGATGGGGCGAGTTGGGCTTCTGCTTTAAGTTTTGCGAGATCGGAAATGGCTTTTTCTAACCTTTCCTCTACAGGGCATACTTCATCGCTTTCATGCCGATCTTTCTTTGCGTGGTGGAGTTCACGGCAAGCACGACTTCCCCCACCAGATAGCGTTTCCGCAATCTCAATCGCTCTGTTCAGAAGCTCGCGGAGCCTTGCGACCTCGGCTTCTAGTTTGAGGTTCATTTCTCCGACTGGTTCACAAGCATAGCATGACCCTTGGCATCCCCGCTTGAGGCGATCCAGTTCCTCACGGAGCTTTTCCACCTCGTTGGTTTTCTCGGTGAGAGCGCGTTCAAGCGTTTCGGAGCGGTTAGCCATGTATGCGTAAGCCTCACAATCGGTTCTTAGATTACAAAAGGCTCTGTTTCTTTCGGAATCCGTCTTTGGCGTTGGTGTGGTTTCGGTGTTCATTTGGTTTTTCCTTTCGGTTCTTCGTCTTTCTGAATGGTGACCTTGAAGCTCACATTCCCTGCAACGTGGAATGCTATGACTCCTTCAGGGTTCATGTATCCGGGTACGGCCATGCTGCCCTCTACCTTGAGGCGTTCAATCTGGCGATTTGCTTCCATGAAGTCCCCTACACCTAGCACTGGCACAAGGCCACAGCAAGCTGGGAGGATGTCTTGATACTTTTCGATGCGTGGATCGGCGGTGGGGATGCGCTTCGGCTCCTGTCCTTCAGGGCACCAGCGGATGACGTTGAACAGCGAGAATCGGCGGCCTTGTGTAAGCCCGTATCCGCGTTGAATGCCTGCACCCCACCACTCGCCGAAGTGAGATCCGACGCCGAGCTTCATTAGCTCATCCTTGTAAGCGTACGCCCAATTGGCGAAGCCAAAGTTGTCGTCCTCTGGCGTGATCCAACGATTGCGTGATCCGACGAGGAACTGGCCGTCCTCAGTGATCTTAATCTGTGCGTTGGTGCCATCGATCTTTTCGGTGACGATCACCTGACGGTTGAGTCGAGCGATCTTGGGGAATTTCGTGAATGGTGTGTTGGTGTCGGGGTTCATATTTTAAGTATTTGGTATGCTGTTAAGCAGGTTAGTTAGTTCTTGCTTTGCCTTTGTTTTGCCACCCGCAGGCGATGGCGATTCGTTTGTTGATTTCTTGTGGGTTCATAGTTGTTTTAGTTGAGGCGACCTCGTTGTCGGGTGTCTGTGGGCTCATTTCTTCCATTCCTTTGCATCAATAAAATACTCGCATTTAATATCGCCATCATTCGGCTGGAATGCGGCATAGGCTTGCCAATGCTCGTTGCCAGGTGCTAGGTATCGCCAGCATTGCTGGTGAGAGGGGCAATGGTAGTTACTGCACTTGCTTATGTCTGTCATGACAGAACTTCCTTAACATAGTGCTGAATGTAGCAGATGAGGCAGTTGTCCGTGTCCTCGTCCAAAGCACCGTGCTTGAAGTCGGGGCTTTCTTTGAGGGAAGCCTCTAGCATGGAAGCAACGGAGTTGAGTCGATTAAGGCTCTCCACTGAGCTTGCGAACAGCTTGGCGAGCCTTACGGCCTCCTGCGGCTCACAGGATAGGCTCACGATTGTACGGCATTCTGCGTCCACTACTCGATCTCCATCTGCGGAGAATGGGAGCTTGAAGGGGTCTTTGCGTTTGAATTCGTCAGGGACAATGAGGTTGTTCATATTATTTGAGTTTGTTTTCAATTAAGTCTGCTATTTGTTTTGTTTTGCCCATGCTGTTGAGATGGCGAATGGTTTTTAGAAGTTCCAAGAGAGTCACCATCTCTTCTCTCATGTCTTCGTTCATGCGTTCCTGAGCCCATAGGAGTTCAAGAAGTTCTTTATTCCGGTCATAGAGTGGATCGTCTGCGTGTTTCATCAGACGGCCCCCTCAAAGATGGAATCAAGTCGCGAGAAATAAGCGGGAGCAGGACGGGACCCATCAATGCTCTTCTTCAGGATAGAAATGTCTCGGAGAAGTTCCTTGGCCCTGGCTACGGAGATTTTGATCTCATTCATGCCGTGGCTCTGTGCTTGCGCTAGCTGGAAGCGCAGGAGGGCATCATAGGCGCAGACTGTATGTGCGTGTTTCATGCTTATTCCTCCCCCTTGACTCGTGTGAATGCCATGTGAGGGGTGTAGCCTAGTTCGCAAAGAGCGAGAGTCAAGTTCCAATTCTGCTCCTTCTCCCATGCGTCAATTTTGGCTTTCCATTCTTTCTGCTCGGAAGCGGGGAGCGTGTGGAGATTGGAAGGAGCCTCAAAGTCCTCCACGGAACGGGAGAGGTATTCGTTCAGATGGGGCCATGCTTCGCTCACTTGACGACCACCGAAATAGTCCCACCAGACGACAAATGCCGCTCGGTTCTTTGTCTCCCCGTCAGGGAGAGCGGCGATCCGCTCTGCCCAAGTCTCGGGATATAATGCTCGTAGCTTGCGGCGGGTGAGGGTTTCTGTCTCGCAGAGAAGTGCGTCTTCTCCTGAAAGAAGATTTAGTTGGTTTTGCTTCTCTAGGTTCTTTCGCGTGAGGAGGGCTGCTCCCGTGCGGTTGATGCTATCCATTAGGTTCATGCTTTTTGTTTGGTTGCGCTGGCGGGATTGCCAACGGGCATGAAACTACCGCCAGCGAGAGATTTGCTTCAAGAAAAAAATAAATTTCTTTAGGCTTGACAGAAAATGAAGTCCCGCTGGGCGAACCATATCAAGCCACCGAAAAAGTCGAGAGGCACGGGACAAGGACTCATCTCTGGCGGTAGTTTCCTACCCTACGGGAGCGACCCGCCATCGGATATTTCCAATGCAACCAGCAATGATTCCGTTACAAATCCTATACATTTGTGAATATGTGTCAAGGTTTTGTAATGAAAAATGAAGAGGGCTAGGAGCTGGGTCTCTCCTAGCCCTCTGGGCTGTTCAACAGGGGGACATGATACCCCCGTCCGTAGCTCTCCTACGGCTCTATTGCCTCATGATCTTCGGGACTTGCTCCCTTGGCACTTCCATTTCTTGCGAGAAAGATTGTTGGGGGAATTGGGATCACTCTTCCAATCTCCCTTGATCTTTGCAGACCTCGCACAATAGGCATCACCCTTCTTGGTTCCAGGCTTAATCGTCGAGCCCTTCTGCCCGTACTTCACGGTCTTCTCCCGTCCCGTCTTTGGGTTGGTGACTTTCTTGGAGAATTTCTTTTCCATGTCAAGAAAGAGAATCCCCGTTGATTGGCGTGATGTTGATGGGGGGCACAATCGTGGGAGATGCAGATGGAGGAACCGGAACGAGGATCTTCTCGTCCACTAGGTACTGGTGAACCTTGTTTATGACTGCCTCATCAGCCGCCATGAAGACCCGAAACAGGTTTTGGAGTGCTTGGAACGTGTTCATATTAAAAAGGAATCTCCTCCTCCCTCTGGGGAGCGTAGCCGTTGGCCTTGCTCTGGTTGTGGGCAGAGAGCCCCTTGGGGCGAGGAAGCCCCACCTTTAGGGAGAGGAATGCCTTGCCAGCCTTGGAGGTCTTTTCCCAGATGGAGATTTCATATTCTTTGCCGTCCACGTTGAGGGGTCCAGCGTACTTGGGGGCTTTAGGATTGGCGTTCTCTTTTAGGAATGCCGCTCCCGTGTTTGTATTGTCGTAGTTACTCATTTTTTGAATTCCCGTTCTGTGAACCGCAGGTATTGCGGATCAAAGTTCAGCGGGAAACTTGTTCTAGAACAATTACGGGCTAACCGCAAGTCCAGAAATATGCCGTCCTCTTCAGAGTTGCGGATGATGTAGAACATATCTAAGTCATGCATGATGGCATCCGACTCGCGGGAGGTTCCGTTCTTGTTCAACTGCGTCAAAGAAAGAACCACAATGCCCAATTCTTTCGCTATGAGCTTGAGGCATCGACTCACTTCTGCGACTTGACGCTCCCTGTTCTCTTTGTTGTTGGAGGGAGTGCAAAGCTGAATGTAGTCAAATATCACGAGCTTCACTCCATGCGCCGCCACCATTCTACGGGTAGCCGCCATGATCTGAAGAGGGTTGATGGAGCTTTCGTCTCGGATGTAGATGGGGAGTTTTGCTATCTGCTGGATGCCAAAAGTAATTTTGCTTAACAAATCCTTTGTTGGATCCTTGGATAGCTGGCTTATATCCACGCCGCTGATGTCGGCAACTAGCCTGTCCACAATCTCTCCTGCACTCATCTCCAGCGAGAATATGGCAATAGGATTCCCTGCATCTGCTGTGCGTCGAGCTATATTGAGGGCTAGGGCCGTCTTTCCTCCCTTGGTAGGGGCTCCGATCACGATGAGTTGCCCTGGACGCATGCCTCCCGTGTGGTCATCCAAAGTTTTAAGTCCATAGGTGAGACCCATGAGCTTGCCTTTATTCTTGACCATCTCCTCGTACTCATCCACGCGAGCCATCGCCGCATCCTTGATGCTCACAATCTTTGCACCGCTCTCCGCTTCAGCCGCCACTGCCACTAGAGCCTTCTGGACGCTATCAGAGAGCGTGTCTTCTGTCTCTGGGTTAGAGGCAGTCTCAATGATTTTCTGAGCCTCCGTGATGCTGACTCTAGCTGTGCGTTTCCGTTTCAGAGTGGTGAGGTATTCTTTCCAGTTATGGGAAGTTGGAACAAAGCAATATATCTCTGCGAGGGAAGAAGCGTCAACCTGACTTGTTTTCTCCCCAACTGTGATGAGGTCGATAGCCGATCCCTCCTTCCAGAGAGAGACGATAGCTTCAAAGACTATCCGGTGATTAGGAAGGAAGAAGAGGGTTGGTTTGATTTCGTCTGCCGCCTGATCTAAGACAGACGGGTTCTGGAGAAGGGACGATAAAAGTCCCTTCTCTGCGTCTAAGCTGTGGGGTGTCATTCCTTCTTCTTCCTCCCCCGTGTTTTGGGTTCTGGTTTAGCGGCCTTCAATGCCCAGTAGAGATCAACTTGCCTCTGGAAGACAAACCATTCCTTTGATAGATCGTCTCTCCATACCACCTCAAAGTCATTCTCATCTTCCTTTCCAATCCTGACGATGGCGTGGGATGTAATCCAATCATAACAAGAACCGCTGTCATGCTCATTCCAAAGCTGGGCATAACCCGCGCATTGCCTCCAGTAGCTCTCCGAGATTTTCTTACTGGTCTTGAAGTCGAGGAGAACGTGATCCCCATTCTTGCGTTTGGCTATAAGATCAATCGTGCCTCCGTAGCGGAATGCCTCGTTGACTAGCTGGATCTCTGTTGCCACCACTTCAAGATCCTGAGTCTCCCACCACTCAAGGAACTTATGATAGCACACAAGAGCCTTATCCCGCTCCTCCTGCGTGTAGTCGGACAAGTCGGCAACTTGGTTGTTAAGGAAGCATTCAATGTAGAAGTGAGCCAGCGTTCCAATATCGCAAGCCTCCTTCGATACATCGCGGTAGTTCTTGCCTTCGCATCCCAATTTCCAAGCCCAATGGATGAGTGCCCCTGCATCGTCTCCGATCTTGCTGATCGTAGATCCTCCAGGCACTTGCGTTCCATCGGACAAGTGATATTTCTGATGTTCTTTGTGTCGGTCTAGTTTTACTGATTGCATTGTTGTGTGTTGGTTAATTGTTTTAGAAGAGTTCTGAAGGCGAGTTCAGCGGTTGCTGGAACAACTCCGTTTCCGAGGAGTCGGAGTTCGTCGGTTCGATTGTCACAGGAGACTGACAACTCGGCATTACCCATCCCACGGGGAGTCCCATTAGCGTCTCCACCCACCGAGGGTTCAGCTTTCCGTTGTTCCTGTTCCATGTCCCCGTGTTCTCCACTTCTGTCTGGCTCGGTAGATCCGAGAAGTTGCCCTCCCGAATCATCCTGCCCTCTGCTCCCTTGGCATCCCTTGTTTGCGGCGTTGCCCACGACTCTTGGTGGCTCCCAACTGAATTGAGGTTGCCCTGGTCGGCTAGGCCAGATTTGACCACTACCGTTGTCAGCGATTCCTGTTGCCCCTTCATGCCCCTGCTCCTGTCTTGGAATCCTTGTCTGGCTTCCGTTGCTTGTATAGTCGGCCAATAATACCGCAGTTCCGAGGGGGGGGGTATTGCGATTTAACTGGGATTTTCCTTGTGAGTTCTTTGCCTCGTTCACTGAGATTGTGGGCCATGATGAAGACCCTCTTTCTCTGGTGAGGTGCGCGGCATTCACTCGCGCTGAATACTCCTGCCGTTGTTTTATAACCCACTCTTTCCAACTCTCGGAGGACATGGAGCAGAACTGGCGTTCCTGCTGGATCATTCCATCCTTCTCCATTGAGTTTTGAGGAGATGATTCCTTCAACATTTTCAAGGAAAACAATGGAAGGCCTGCACCTTCTAATGCCGTCCAGAATGTATGGGAAGAGATGTCGTGGGTCTTCATCTCCGTTTCGCTTTCCTGCACAACTGAATGGCTGGCAAGGGAAGCCTCCAGAGATGATGTCCACCTTTCCACAAAACTGATCCCAAGGGAAGGTTTTAAGATCCGTCCAGATAGGAGCGCAGTCCAAGAGTCCCGCTTCCATTTTGCTAACCAAGTTCGCACAGGCAAAGGCTTCGATCTCACTAAAAGCGATTGTGCGGATATTTGGGATTGCTCTTGCAAGTCCGAGATCAATCCCCCCGTATCCTGCACAAAGGGAGATGTGTGTAAGGGGCGAGGCAGTATCCACATGGTTATTCATGTTCCTGTACGGACTCGTAATAAATCCCTGCCCCGCATTTAGGGCATTCCTCTGGATCGCAATATCCCCCCTCTGCCTCTTGGTTGTCCTCGTATTGGTGAGAGGTGATGGCTGGCTTGTATGGATGGACTGTGGTTTCCATGTCGTGTCCACAGTCGCACGAATAGCTGACTCGGTATGGTTTCATAGTGATTCTATAGCCCTTTTGTATTTCTCTGCTTCATCTAAACGTTTATTCAAAAGATCCACCTCTAGTGTTAGAAGTCGGATTTTATCAGCAATATCATCAAGCCTTTGTTGGCGTGACTTGTAGTTAAGGCACAAATCCGAAATCCGATCTATGTCGCTATGGTCGCTCATGGATTTACAAGAAGTTTACAGATCCATGCACTACATCCAAACGGATGTAGTTTTGTTTCCTCTTGCTTTTCAACAATTCCAGCGGCGACTAGAGCATCTGCCATTCCCTCATTCTCGCTGTAATTTTTAATTAAAACTTGGATTTTTCCGAGCCACATATCAGGGTCATTGATAGTTGCCATTCCGTATGTCATCCCGTCCACTGTCAGTCTGATTGCTGTGCGCCCGTTTGCGTATTGCGAGAACACGACATCGCACTCCTGTCCATTGAATACTACCTTCATGTGTTTTGTTGGTTGCGAGGGTTTCCCCTCTGGTGAGGGACTATGAATATGACGGATCAATGGAATTTGCAACAACAAAATCATCCCATTGATCATCATCATCTCCCCAAGTTCCCATCGCGTTCCCCACTCCATTCTGTACGACGAAGAGTTCCACAAGCAAAGCAAGGGCATCTGCTCTATCCGGTGAGTTCCCCTTGGTTCGCTTCTTCATCTCCCGCTTGCTCTCAAGCAATGTGCGTTCGTTCTTGAGCGAGTAGATACGGGCACATAGCTCACGGGCCGTGATGTCATCTAGCCCCTTGAGTCGCCCCGCCATGATGATGTAGCGGATTTGTCCCCATAATTGGCTCACCCGATTGGCATAGATTTGCTTTGCAGGGCGAGGGTCTTCCGTGCTGATGGGAGCGTCTGTAGCGGCTCCTCCAAAGCTGACTCGCACAAACCCGCTTTGCCATCTCTGACTGATGATGTCGGCTATTGCCGTGCCAGCACCCGTTGAGTCAATAGCAAAATCTTCTGGTGCGATTCCTCGCTTGTTCAACTCGCCAATCGTCTGATCCGCGATCTGGTAGCTTACAGGATAGGAAGCATCTTCAGTAAGCTGTAAGCGCACTATGTCGTCAAGCTGGAGGGAAAGATCCCCGTCAATGGCCTTACCCACTCGTGCAAATCGGAGAATGCAATCATCTCCGTCCACACTGAAGGCTGGGTCGAGAGCCGCGATCTGCTTGATCCTCTCCCCCTGCCAGATGGCCTTGTCCCTAGCTCTCCCCTCTTCAATCGTGGGTTCGTCCAATATGGTGTTCCTAGCCCCGCTCTTGCTCCACATCCCTCGGCAATAGCTATTCCATTCCAGACTTCCTTCCCCAAAGTTCTTGCGGATCGTGTCAATGTTCTCCTGTCCGAATAGGTAGGGATAGAGAGTTTTGCCAGCCTTCACGTTGGGGCTCTTGAGCCCGTCAAACCTCACGCACACTCCCGTCTTTGTCTCCCAATACTCATCATCGTCCTTAATGCCATTCCAGCCCATACGAGGCTCACAGAAGAGCCCGTGCGGGTCGAACATGGACGATGCGTTTGCGATAGCAATGAAGCGATAGAAGTCCGTTCCAACGGCGAGGTTGGCTCGTGCAGAGAAGATGGCAGGATTGGTTTGGGCCGCTTCGTCGACCGCAATTATCATCCTGGGTAAGTGTACACCTTGGAGTTTTCCAACTGCTTGCTCCACAGCACCGGAGTCCACGGCAAGTGCCACAATCGCAGAGCGATCATCCCCCTTGGTGAATTGGATCTTCGTCTGGGAGTCCACGATGTTGAGCCCGAATAGCCCATGCACAGGCTTTACGAACTTCATCACTTCCGACCAGATACGTCCTCGGAGGGAGGGAACAGTCGTGGAAGTAAGAGCCACTCGTGTTCCCATAGGCTTCGCTAGATACTCGACAAGGGAAAGCAGGGTGAACGTAAAGGTCTTTCCAGCCGCCGCACATCCGGTGATCCCGATCTCGTCGTAGTTTGTCCAAGCCCACAGAGCCAGTTCGTTCCAGTCATTCCACCTAGCCATCACATCAGGCCATAGCAACTGGATGACGTGCTTGATATGTTGCCCCCTAGACATGGAGCTATACTCATCGCAGTTCTTGGTAGCAACCATCAGTAGCTCAATCTCCAACTGAGTTACTTTTGGGAACTTGGATAGGTCTAGTCCGTAGGTTTGTAGCTTCATAGATAGAATTAAGGGAGGGCCACTCGGCCCTCCCTATTCCCCACCCGTGTCGTCGGGTGATTCCTCAAAGATTCCGTAGCTGGCTCTTGAAAGACTCAAGAGCCCCCTTCGGCTTCTTTGAAGAAACTGGCGCGTCCTCATCGTCAGACGAGGAGCGGGAAATGCGAGCTTGTGCAGAAGCGTCCTCCCTCGCCCGTGCCTTGTACTTGGAAAGCTCTGCCTCCAGCTTGCTCACCTTCTCCACGGCTTCCTTGGCAATCACGGCAAGGAACGGAGCAACCGTCATGTCGTTCTCAGAAGCCTTTCCGGTGATGATATTGCGAGCGGCTTCAATCCGCTTCTCAACAAGGGCATTGGCCTCCTCGTCATCTCCCTTGCGGAAGAAGTCGAGCTTCTCGGAGAGGTGGTTTGCCATGCGATCAAAGTTGCGATTGATCTTGCCCATCGTCTCCTCGCGGCTCTTAACTTCCTCCTGCTGGAGATTCTGGCTGGTAGCACGATAGTCATTGAGGGCTCCCTCAAGATCTCCCCGCTTTGAATCAGCTTTGTCGATCAGCTGAAGGAATGCCGCAGATGCCGCCCCTCCTCCAAACGTCTCGTCAATAAACTCAATACGCTCCTTGCCTCGGAGGGACAGAGCCTTCTCAGCAATGGAGGGATCGTCTGCCATGTCCTTTGCGAAATCAACAGCACGACTGATGGCATCCTCATAGGGAGCCTGGTACTTCTCCCTAAACTTAGGACTCTTCTCAAAAGCCGTCTTCTCCAGAGTGGCCTCAAGCTCATCCAGCTTCTGCTGGTATTCAGCGAGCTTGGCTTCCTTAGTCTTCGCCTCGTTCTCGTAAGTCTCAGCCTTCTTGCGGAGTTCAGCAATGTTGTCTTCCTTGCTCTTCTTCTTGGGCTTCTCCTCAACAACCGGATCAGGGTCTTTGGAGAGATCAAGGTCACTCACATCAAAGTCCACATCCAGAGACTTGCTTTCCCTTGGCTCCTCCTTGGAGACAGTCTTCTTTACCTCCTTATCCTCAAGAGTTTTGAGGAAGTTTGTGGTGTTGTCGGTATTGACAATATCACTCACCTCGTTGCTCTTGGGAGCTTCCGTGGGAGTTGTGTTAGGCAAAATCTCAACCTTGGAATAATCCACTCGGTCGATCTTGGGCTTCTGCTTTAGCTGGCGGGATATGGTATCCTGCCAGCGTTCTTCTGCTCCTCCCGTGTCCATCACGGGAATGTCCATTGGTACTGTTTCGCTCATATTAGTAGTTTGGGTCGTAAGTTGGTACTATGTTTCTGATTTCTTCCTTGGGTACAGCCAATGCTCGCAAGTCATTGATGGCCTGATGCCGTCCAGCATCAAAGCCAAACAAGACTGCGGCCTTATCTGCACATCCAAGAATTTGATTCGTTCCAAAGTTCTTTGAGAGAGCAAAGCTCTCAACAAGAGAGAGGGCCGTGGATAGCACGGGGTTCCTCAAGAGTAAAGCAAGCTCCGTAGAGTTGCTGCTATCTGCGCTCCATTCTTCGTATGTCATTCCATTAGGTCGGTTATCTTCGGCAACTTCTCGTCGGTGAAGATGATGTTATTTTCTTCTGCGTTCTCAATCTCCTTGAGAGCATCGGGAAGTGCGTTGGTATTCACTTTAATATCAAAACCACTAACTCCCTTTGCGTGTTCTTGGCAAGCACGAATTGCTTCCTCCATAGTGTCGCCAATGCCAATACAATCTCCGATTTCACACATCCTTACGCCCGTTGTGGGAATGATGTAGGTCTGATCTTCAATACGGCAAGCATTACGCCACTTGATCCATCTTGCGATCTTCGGATCGCACGACACAGGCATCCATCGCTCTTCAGCAAAGGCAGACTTGATAACTGCCAAGGCTCCAAACTTTGCCCTCCAGACGGGATCAACAACTTCTCCGTTTGCTCCCTCGTAAATGATCTCCCCCACATTCTCCACCATCTCCCATAACAAGGCAGATGGCGGGGCAGGGCAACGTGTGGTGAGGTCGATCAGATAAGGAGTGCCTTCGTCGGTCACTCGGATTTCGGTGGAGAAGAACTGGCGATAGCCAGCCTCCATCATAAAGGGAGCGAGCTTCTCATTAACAATCCTCACGGGCTCTGAGAGATCAGCATAGTCTCTAACTGCTCCCACATACCCGCAGTCCTTCACCTCCACGCCAGTTAAGCAAGTGGACGGGAACTTCCCGTCAATGCAATAGCCGTCATATCCAGCTTCCACAACGCTCTCCACTTTATGCTCAATGACGAACGGAAACACATTACAGAGCCCTCCTAGAGCGTCCCATAGCTCGTTAATGCGAGGCTCTGCTTCCTTCCAGTTGGGGGAATGGAAAGTCTCGGCTACACCCCTGAAGCCCGAAATCTTGATATACACGTCATCATTCTCTTCTAGATACTTGCGGAGGGCTGGCATACCAGTAACAAGCTCTGCCTTGCCTACGGGCAATCCTAGAGCCTTCATGGTTTCCTTTACCCTCCATCTCTGGACTTCTAGCTTCTCGCCAAATCCAGCGGCCCAGACTCGGAGTCCAAGGCTACGGAAATACTCAGCGAGATACATGAACCCCACGTCAGGAAAGACAATGAGATCCACATCCATGAAATGCTCTTCCCAGTTGTTGACTCGCTCCACTCCTTCTAGTCCCTCACCCAAGAAAGCGGGTCCAGGGATCGGGAAGGAACGATCAGCAAAAGGAACAAAGTACCTGACTTCCATCTCTTGAGCAAGACGCTCTGCAAAGGCCGTGAAAAGGCCATGATCAATTACAAGTGCTTTCATAGCTCGCAAACTTCCTCGCCGTCCTTGTTCTCGTTGACGATCTTAGCCTCGAAGCCAAGGTGAGACAATAGCTGCTGCAGCCGGTTGTCTTCGCAGGGGCCGGTAGCGACTTCTTCCCCATCGACTGACCACGTCTCACCCCATTCTTGGCAGCAGCCGTCGCCGCATTCGTGATAGTACGGGCGTTTAGATATTTTGATTTCCTTCAAATCACTCATGCTCCCATGTCCTCCGCTTGCCAGTCTCTAATTGTGTGGATGAGGTTTTTGAGAAGAAGAGCCATCTCACTTTCCTTCCCGTGGAATGTGCGGCAATACAAATACCGCTCGTAGATCAGAGCAACAATCTGCTCTGTGGCTTCATGCTTTCCTGCGTCATGCTGGTTGTCCATGTTCGTTTTGTTTTGCGAGTCTTACGATCTCGCGGTTTAAGTACCAGATCGACTTCCTAAGGTCAGTAATCTCCTCATCGGGATTCTTGAGCCCTGCTCTGGCTATGTATTTAACCGCATTTCCGCGATTAAAATTCATGCACTCCGTGATCGTGATGATCTCTACAGGGTATGTATCCTTGTAGTGGGACGGATTTACGGGATCGTTTGTTCCCTCTAAGAATGTGGTCATGTGGTTTAGGGAGCGATTGACGAATACTTGCTAGCGAGCTTCACCTTGTCAATCATCAATTTTTGAGCCGTCTTCCGATCCTGAAGCATCATCTGGTGTTGAGCTTTTGCTTGCTTGATCTGGGCATCTGATTGGAATTTCGCCCTGTCCAGCATGATCTTATTCTGGGCAACTGCCATCTTCGGATCTTGCTGGGGGGACTGTTGCTGTTGCTGTTCGGCCTCCCTTTGTGCCATGTCTTCAGCCATGCGATAAAGCTGATCAGCGATCTTCATAAGCTCGCTCGTCTGCTCATTGATCTCATTGAACTGCTCTTCCCTCGTCGGGTCTTCCTTGAGGAACTGGAGATGCGTGAGGATGTGCGGAATGGCAGACTGAAGAGACTGACTAGCCTGACGCGGATCTTCCTGTTGATTCTGCACCTTCTCAATGATCTGACCGGAATACTGCAGGTGGACTTGGAGGTGAACGTAGTGGTTCTGATCGGGATCAATCAGCACCTGACCACCAACCGTGAAGGCATTGTTTTCCAGCGAGGCAATCGAAAGCTCGTTGCCTTCTGGCTTCGTCTCTTCGGGAATTCCGTAAGTCTCCACACCCGTCTGTCCAGCGATAGCCGCAATGTTGGCGTTAATCACCCGCTTGCGGTTGCTCTCCGGTAGCTGGGGAAGATATTCCTGGATCATCTTCATCGCCTGGATACGGGCGGCAGAGCTTCCCTGTCCAATAGAACGGGTAGCCTTCACGCTCTCAATATCCAGCAATGCCGCTTTGGGAACTCCTCTCCTCATGCAAGCCTCTTGGAACTGAATAGCCTCGGGGCCACCATGATCTTCTTCCAAAATATTGGGATTGGTAGCACGGCGATAAACTTCCTTGTAGTGGAGATCCAGAGCTTGCAGATAGATTTCAGCACGGGTGTTGGTGAGTCGGCTCTTCTCTCCAATCTCAGCCTCAACTTCCTTATTGCCCTTCTTCCTGCCACCCGATACGGAAGGCAGGAAGCCACCCGTTTCGTCGCTCTCTTGTCCTTGGAAGAACTGAGCCACCTGCATTGCAGGAGCGAGCTTGCTTGTCGTAGAGGTCTGGACAAAGTTCACGCCAGAGGGCAACACCTTCCAAGGGCCGATCTGAACAGTCTTGATCTGCTCTGCGTCCTTTGCCGTGTTGGGCTGGATCATCACCGCAGAGTCCACAATCACCCCCTCACAGAGAGAGTTGTTGATTCGGTTCATGGCCTCTGCCCACTTGAACAACTGCTGTCCAAGTCCCCTCACGCCATGATAGTAGCCATTTCCCACTCCGTTCAAAAACACCGTGAAGGCATTAGAGAACTTCTTGTAGCGGGAAGGCATCTCGCAGAGCCACTCCGTCGAGTTGAGACGATCAAAGATGTAGTGACTCACCCTTCCGTCATATTCCTTAACGAACATATGAGCCACCTTGATGATGCGGCTCTTTGCATAGGAATAATAAAGTCCGTTGTTACGGAGTTCCCTCTGATACCACTCGTAGGGTCTGCGCTGATCTTGCTGATCCACACGGGCATCCATGATGGCTTGCTCGCATTGCTCCACATTCCAGCCGCCCCTCTCTGCCGCATCGGGATTCTCAATGTAGCGATAGAGTTCCTCGCAATACATATCGTCCAAGAGATAGCAGAACTCCCAATCATCTTGGTTCACTCCAGCCCCCTTGGGAACGACAAGGCTCCAAGGCTCAATAGCCTTTGCCTTGAACGTAGTTCCGTCAGGCCAATACATACAAGCCTGACCATGAATCACCAACTGCTTATGAGCGACTTGGTGATTGGCTAGAAACCCTGGGTTTGCACGATCAAGGAGATCATGGAACTCTTCTGAAATGATTCGACTCCACTCCTCCCTCTTTCCCATGTCCTTGCCATGCTTGGTCGTAACCGTGGCATAAGTACCAACAGAAGTGAGAATGTCAAAGTAAGGGATAACAGCCGCTTCCACCTTCGCATTGGCATGGCCCCAATTGACGTTGATACGATCTGCCTGACCCAACTCTCTAAGTTGCTGGTCATTATAAGGAGGGTTTCCATCAATAATTCCTTGAATCTGGGATCTGCGGTAAGAAGCAATAGCGTCATCATCAAGGAGAGTGAAGAGCATACTCCGTGCCGACCCTGCACTATCAATCCTCGTACGAGGAGGTTTCTCGCCAACATTGGGGTCTTGGAGTCCGTATGTAATCATAGATGAAGGTTTGCAGAAGCCTCTTGGATGGTGGAGGCTTTCAGCCAGCACCAGTCAGGACGCGAGTTAGTTATCTCTTCTTTCTCCCCTTTTAGCAATATATTTTTATTGACATGAACAATTGCTTCATTCCGACACCCGCAAACCCCGCAGTTCTTTAGCGCATGATCATAGGGAGTTGAGCGACCCCCTTTAACTTTCGCCACGTTATTAGTTATTGCTTGCCCAATAGCGCATCCTCCACAGAAGTTAGACTGCTGATTAAGATAGCACCTGCTACAGAGTTCAGCCCTCCGGTTGGCCTCCACCTGATGCACAAACACATCCTTTCCCGAAACCGCTTGCCCTATAAGGTAGGTGAGGGATACCAATCCCTTAAGAATGGCATCTCCGGTCATGTCTGCCCTTGGATGGCGTTGACCATCTTGATAGAAGCAGAACTCTGGTGGGATGGACTTGCATAGCATATCTTCCACAATCGCCTTCCAGTTATCGGGGAGGGGAATGCCGTTGGCGTTGTAGTGCTTCTGGATGTCGTTGAACAATTGTTCTAACGTGTAGGAGGGGCCAACTGTGTAGCCAGTCTCAGGGGCCGTGAAGGAGTAGTCCCCTGGCACTCCCCCGCTGGGATTCTTAATCTTCAAAAAACTCATAATCCTCCTCCTTCTTTGCCGCCTCATACCCACTCATGAAGGCATATTTCAGATAGTCCCTGTGACCATCTGCGTTCCCATGATTGGACGAGAAATAGCGGCATCCAAAGATGCCATACCATTTATCAAAGAGTTCTTCGTCAGTCATAGAATTCATCGTCTTCATCCTCATCCTCCAACCAAGGAGGCATTGTGTTCGGAAAACAGATCATATGCTTTAGCGATAATATATGCTGTTGACTCCACAGCTTCTTCAGATAGGTCTGGTAGTCGAGCATGGATTGCCTCATGTGCCAGCACATTAACAAAACTGCGAACTCTTCCACTTTTTGCGATTGTGATTCTTCTTTTTCCATAATCGCAAATGCCGTCGTTGTTTTTTTCAGGATCCCCATAGCCTATTTCCCATTGTTTCCCTTCAATCTCAATCTTTCCGACGAGTTGAAATTTCATTTAATGGTATTGTTCCAGAAATAGATCATCAAAAATACGGCTATTGAAACCAGAATCCCTTGTTGGAAATAATCAAATTTCATTCTTGAGTTTGTAATAGCGTTTGCGGATAACCATGTTTGGTCTACGCAACCACTTTCCGGTATCCCTCACCACCACTTCATAAGGGATCTTTCCTTTCTTGAGGAGATCCACGGCCCCCTCAAGCATCCATTCTTCTTCTTGTGAATAAGGGCCAGCAAGGTCGCTGTATCCCTTCTCAACATACCACTCGTTGCTCTCTTTCATTTCTTGATAAGTTTGTAATGCATTTCTGGGAATATCCCCCTGCCCTTGGTTTGGATTCTGAATTTCTTTTGATCGCACAGTCCTTTGGAAACAAGGTCGTGAATCCGTTGGTTCGCGGCGCATTTGGATACATTCATGAGCTTTTGAATCTCGCTCCTCCTGTACCAGCCCTTTGGGACCACATCAACTTCCTTGTTCTTTTCTTTGGCTATAACTGATAACCATTCATTGATTTCGCTCATACAGGAAGCCTCCATTCGTTGTCAAACTCCCCCCTTGTGCAGAGCCATACCGCAGAGCCCTTCTCTCCAATCTCTCCGAATACCAAGCCCTGCCTCCAGGCGAGCGTAGCCCTTCGGGCTTTACTGTATTCTTGCGCTCCCCTTCTGGTGAGAGTTCCTGCACAGAACCCCGTACTTTCTTTGATTGTGCGGCCTTCTCCCATTTGCGCCCTATGCGTGTGACCAAAAATGACTTTCCCTCCATACATTTCTGCCATGTCTCGGGCTGAGTTTTCGTTGTAGATGGTTCCGTGCGTGAAGGTAACGTCTCCAACTTTGTATTGCTGGAACACTCCATCGTAGGGGATTCTCCTCGCTCCGATCTTCTTGATCTCTTCATCAATCCTGTACTGTGCTTGACTCGCTGCATAACTGACAATGCTGTTTGGACTATTCATCAAGATGGGAATCCTATTCTCGTGGTTCCCATCAAGAGCGTGAGTGACTTGCAACTCCCGTAGGAATTGCAAGCCACTATCAATATCAGGAGCAACGGGCTCGCTTTCATCGGCAGTTCCCTTCGCTCCAGACCGGAACGCAGAAGTGTCGCACCAGTCTCCAAGGTGAATGACGAGACTAGGCTTCCACCGATCCCTCATGGCGATAACGCTATCCTTTGCAGTGGCATCAATGTATTTGCCATGCGAGCAACTCACAGCCAAGAATTTAGTGTATTTCTTGCCTATGGAGAATATCTTATTTTTCTTCATATCTCTCTAGGATACTATTGAGGTAGCCAAACGCCGCATCAGTTTGCTCGTCTGCCTTTTCTCCGTAGTAATATCCGTCCTTTGCAATGATGGTTTGCAAAATAGGAACTACTACTTTCGTGACTAGCTCAAAGTCCAGATCGGATAGGTTTATTTCGTTTGGCATAGGGAGACAAGTTCAAATTTGCTTGGATCCTTCTTGCCTGGAGCCACTCCAGCGTCCACCTTCCCAAGAGCAAGTTCCTGAGCGAGCGTGTAGAGCTTCTCGTCGAACGTGAGGGCTTCGTTCTTCCCATCAAACTCCACGGAGTAAAGAGTCCACTTCTTTGCGGCCCCTTCCTTGGATTGAGCCGCCACCTTTACTCCAGTGATCTCCACTCCCCTCCATGTGCCTGTAGCGGCTTGAGCGGGGCGAGGAGCCTCATCCTTCTTGTCCATAATCTTTGCAACGGCTGGACGGGCTTCCTCCTTCTTGTGGAGTCCGGTACTCACGTTCCCGTCATCATCATCCTCAGAGGCAATACCAAGCACGGCGGCTAGGGCATAGCGACGAGCATACGTTATGGCCGATCCAACACCCTGCGGGGACTGATCTTTGAGGGGGAGGAAAAGCGTGGAGGTGGAGCAATATCCACCTTCATGAAGGATGGTGGTTTCAACACCAGCAGTTCCCTCTTCAAACAATGGTTGCTGAATCACAGCAAGACCGTGCTTCTTGAGGATGGGTCGGGTGGCATCAATGATCGCATCCAGAGGAGCATACTTGCTCTTGAAGTACGGATTAGCGGCAGTTTTTGCCACATTGGATAGCTCTCCAACGGCGGCTACAAGAGCCTTGGAATAGGCTATCTTCTGCTTGTTGATTTCACTCACAGCTTGATCAATGATTTCTTCTGCGTTCATTTGTGGAGTCCTACGAAAAGGACGGTGAGGGCTGAGAGGCCAATGGAGCAGGAAGCAATCCATTGGAGGGAGATGATACGGGCCTCAAGACGCAATACTGACTCTTGAACTTCGTGATCCCACTTGATGACAAGTGTGGTTTCTTCTGTCTTCTGTTGTGTTTTTCTCATGGTTTGGTTTTATTGGGTATTAGCCTCGGTCATCAATCTCAATCGACAAATCGTCGATGAAAGCAATGGCCTCGTCTAAAGTGGAACGGAGTTGCTCAAGACCGTCTTTGATGCGGTCTAGCTTCTCCTCTGGTGATTCAAATTCTTCCGTCATGGCGTGAAGAGTTCTATGCAGGACTCCAAAGGATCACAAGAAAATCTTTGTTACAAAATTGTAACAATTCAATGCTTGACACAATCTCCTGTTTCCCCTTAAGAATCCCCTTCTATCCCAGTGCCGCTTGCCTCAAGTCTTCTGTTCTAGCCAACCACCCTTTCAAGAACTTCCTGCTAGTCGGTTTCTTCCTAGCCAATTCTTCATAAAAGTCTTCTTGAAGATCCAAAAATTTAGAAGCATCTCTTCCGCTTCCTCGTATCCACTCTTGCGCTCTTGACATCCCGCAATTCACGCAAGCATTAAAGAATACCCAGTCAAGAGGGGGCGTGATGTGTTCGCATCCATCCTTAATCCACTCGCTCCAGTAGATGTCGGTGGCATCAGATGCCGTAAGGTTTTTTATGTTGGTGTTTGGATGAGATCGTTGATCTATGCCGTATTTTGTAGCACCACCTGGATCATCAGGATCATTCTCATACTTGGTTCCTTCCCACTTTAAGATCCAAGGAATGATGATGTTCTTGAACCTATCGGTCATAGAGGTCGTCGTAATACCGTGGCTTATGAACCCTTCCAACCTCAAGACTCTCCACAGGCTGGTTGCTCTCCACCACTTCTTCATTCCTTTCGTCCTCGTCCATGTGCGTGAGGGCAGACATGGCCTTCCAGTCCATAGCGGCCTGTCCCGTGATGAGCGTGGTGGCTAATGCCCCAAAGAATAGAACAACCAGATTTGCGAGTTCAACAATCTCCTTTGCGGCTTCAGCGTGGGAAAGGATGAGGAAGGAAGCCCCCACAAAAACAAGCAATACGCAAGTGCCAGTAACAAAAGCATAGATCGCTTTCTTGCTCTGCGAGGGACGCTCCTCAAGTTTGTTTTTGATTACAGTCGCCCTAGAATTAGCCATGAGATTCCGTAAGTTGCCAGAGTCAGGCCAATGGGAATCCAAGGGCTAATCACACTCAACCGCCATGTAGTAAAAGCCATAGCCGCCGCAAGCAGACCAGAGATGATAAAGAGGAGGTGATGGAAATTCCCAATACGCGACTCAAGAGACTGAATCTGCTTTTGCTTTGAGAGATCGTCGTTCTTCCACCAATCGCGCTCTCCTTGCATAGCATCCGCTTGCTTTTGGACTTGCTCAACCTGGGATTTTGCTTGCTCGACTTGAGCCTGTGCTTCCTGCACAAGAGGCTGGATTTCCTTGGGTTTGGCATGAGCTATTCTCTTGATTGTCTTGTCTGCATTGTCAATTGATGCAATCGCAGGACGGGTATCAACCACCAAAGGCTTGTGATTCGCACATCCTGCTAGGCAGAAGATTGCAGAAACCGCAATGATTTGTGGAGATTTCATTTTCCCTGACGGGCTTTCAAGTCGTGATAACAATCGTAGATAAGTTTTACCAAAGAAATGAAACCAACAAGAAGACCCAAAACCAAGCTCACAACACGCAATTCAAAATCCAAAATCGGATCCAAGCTAATAACAGCCGCCCCAATAGGGGCAATAGTTCCGATAGTTCCGGTGTAGAGGGTGTTATGAGCGGGGTGCATTATGACTTGAAATTAACAATTAGATTTCCATTTCCATTTGGAAGAACGCTCACGTTGAGGCCCGTAGCGTTGGACCAACTGGAAGTGGAAGGAAGTTCAATTAGGTTGGCTCCAGAGATGAGGGCCACAAGTGCCGTGACTTGATCGGCAGTAAGCTGCCCCTTGAGTTGATAGGGAACAGGAGCAAGGGTGATGGGAGTGGACATGGTCTTTAAGGTTTTGTGTAGTAGCTTGGATCAAATGTAGGAATTTTGTCGTAAGGCGACAAGCCAAAAAGAATTTCATGATAGTCTGCCAAAAATGAATCAGTTGCAAGATCGGCAGAAATCAACAAAACTCCATCAATTGTTTTGATTGGATCAATGCGCCTATCATTATGCGCTTGATTTATTGCTTCAAGATCAGGAAGTTTTTCTGGAGGTAGTATTAACCAGTTCATACATTTGCAGAAAATGCCGTCATTAGTGTTTGCCATCTTGCGCTAAAATTTGCTACTTGGGTCGAACTCATCCCTGTTCCAATGGAATATCCCCTGATGTAGCGACTTGAAAAATCGACCGGATTTGCAGGAGTGGGAGAAGTTCCACGACTTCTGGCAAGCAAGAACAGGTTTACATTCGGGAAACTTTGAATCGATTGCGTTCCGCTTCCAGCGGAGCTTCCTGCCACATAATACGTTTGTGTAGTAGAACCATTGGTTGTGACCATACAAAAGCCCTGCCTTCCTCCAGATAAAATCACTTGGTTTGGCGAGGAAGCAATCGAACCGCCCTCATTTCCATTGTTTTTTCCCAAATACGTTGCGCTGTTTTGGTTTGCTGCGACATCCCCTCCCATCAAAATACTAAAACTGCCGTCCGTAGTCGGCGTAAAATAGGCGGCTATGTGAGTGTTGGTGGTAGAATACGACAAGGCATAGGCATTTAATCCCGTATTGAGGTATTTGTTGGATCCGTTGCCCTTGATTCCCGCAGTCGAACCTGTCGCCGCATAATCCCCCGAAACCAAATTTGTAGCAACAAGGTTTGGCTGCGTTCCCCCAGTGCCATCCTTTAATTTCACAACGGCTCCCGCAAGCTGATCCACGCCCACAAAAATTCCAATCTCTTTGCACAGCGACCACAACCCATCGGACTTGAGTCCAAGGACAAACGTGTTGATTGCGGATTTCGCGGAGGTTCCTATGGATCCCGAGTTGGCAACAATGTTGTTGAAATAAGCCTGTGCGTCGGAATCGTAAGCAGAGGATGACGGGGCAATGATGTTGAAAAACCCGCTCCTGGAAAACGTGCGAGAGGAAAAGAATGCCATATCAAGCGTACATCAAAGCGTAGCTCACGTTTCCAGACAGGTAGAGGTATTGACTGGAAGATGGCAAAACCGAGAACTGGTAGCCCTGCCCTGGAGCTAGTTGAATCCCATTCGCGGAGGCGGTGACCGTGCTTGTCCCGCAGTAAAAATAAAGGTTGTTCAGCGTGGCCGTGTTTTGAACCGTGAGCATTTTCGTGCAGGAACTTCCTGCCAATACCGTCGCTCCTCCAGGCAAGGAAGATGCCGTCCCTCCAACGTTGGTGATCGAGGCAGCGGGGGAATATCCCGTCAAACTTTGGCCGGAGGCAAGACTCACAGAACCTATCGGGCTGGATCCTGCCCCTAGCGTAACAGTTCCTCCGACAATGGAATCGTAGGCTGGAAGGGTGGCATTTGATCCATAGCCTCCGTTCAAAGTCACGTTGAACGGGGACGCATTATCGGAAGCAATGCTGACGGGAAGCGTGGCAGAACTGCCGCCTATCGTGATCGTGGTGGGAGCATTTACGGGATTGACACCATTGTCGTAATAGATGGTGAGGAGATCCGTATTGGCAGCGGGAGCCACGGACAGCGTGGCAACGGCATTGTTTCCAGAAATCGTTGTGTATCCCGAAAGCGTCGGGCCAGCGGGGCCATAGAGAAGTTGCCCCGTGGTGGCGTCGCTGATGAAGAGAAGGTGATCGGCGAGAGTATTGACTCCTCCGAGCGTGACGGTGTTTCCAGATAAGGTGTAGTTTGGTACGAGTGTTTTCATCCGAGTGCTATTGCGAGGGCGATTGCCTGTTGTTGAGTGACTCCACCGCCGCCTCCGGTGAAGTTGGTAGCGTGGAGATTTCCTAGGGAATCGAATCCCGCTGTCCCGCTTGCAAAAGAAATGGAACCAGAAATCCCTGCATTTCCAGATCCATCATCCAGCGTGTTATTGGCAGTAAAAGCCGCGCCCGCTCCTAAAAAAGGGTTGACCACAAATGCCGCAGATTGATCTGGGTTATTCCTAAATGCAGAAACGCGAAATCCAGTCCACGTTGGCCCATAAACAAGCCATTCGTTGCCTGCGCCAAAACCTGAACCGAATCCAAAATTTCCATACACGTCGATTTGTGCTCCTTGTCCGAACCCCCCGGAATATTGATTACTTTGAAATCCCGCATTTCCTCCGCAAATAAAATTACCGGATTGATCAATTTGCGATCCTCCAAACGGGTTTGCGGTTCCAAAAACAGCGGAACCATCCGCATTTATCTGCGTCATTCCTCCATTGATATTAACGGAATTAAACGCAACATCATTGGTGCTATTTAATAGCTGATCAAAAGAAGCTCCACCTCCATACGGCAACTGCGTCCAAGTGGAAGTTCCGTCTCCTATCTTAATTTTGTTTGGAGTCCCAAGCTCAACGCCTATCTCTCCACTGGAAAGAACGGGATTAGCCGTCGTCCAGTCAGACGCAGAGCCTCTACGAAGTTGAATTTTTGAAAGCATGATGTTTAAGGGGTTCCCCCGTCAACAATGATTGTATCAGGGTAGACTGTGTTTGCAAAGCCTCCATTAATCGGAACTCCCACAGGAGAAATTCCCCCGTTAAATGTTTGCCAAGCTCCAGCAATCCTAACGTATTGGTTTAGCGTATCAGGGGCATCGTTGGCAAGAGCCATTGTTCCAAGACCTGATATATTGTTTGCCGATAAAGTTACTGCCCCAGTTTTCCCTGCCACCGAAGTCACGGGGGCTAAAGTGATAAAGCCAGAATTATTGGTTAACTGGCTTGTGGAAGTTGGAATCGTAGGTTTGTTGAGAATCGCAGCGACTCCGCTAGCGGCATTCCAATCGGCATTTACTTGAGCCGCTGGGATTGTAGGCTTCCCAGTGAGGTCTGAATAACTCCCCGTTGTAGCCACCGTTGCTAACCCAGAAATTAACGAGATAGGAACAGAAGAAAGAGCAGCAAGGATACCAAGTCCAGAAATCAACGATGCAGGAGGAGCCGCATGGATATGGTCGGCATGAGCGGCATAAGCGGATGTTCCAGTCTGATTGCTGGATCCTACTGCTTGAGGAGTGAGAGATGCGGGAGCAACCGCCGCCCCTGCAACCGTTGATTGCGCGGGAGTGTATCCCAAGGCATTTGTCACGTCTCCAGAAGTGAGCGTGATATTTCCAATCCTTCCAAAAACAGATTGCACCGGAGCTGCTGAAGCAGCAGCGGCAGAAAATCCAGAGATATCAGCAGTTCCTAAAGTCACTGCTCCCGTCTTTCCTGCAACCGAAGTTACCAACAGAGAAGTCAAATACCCACTGTCGTTCGTGAGTTGACTGGTTTTTGTAGGAATGATGGGCTTGTTCGCAATTGAAGCAACTCCAAGGGTTGCGTTCCAATCAGAATTGACTTGAGCGGCAGGGATGACTGGCTTGTTGGAAAGATCATTGTAGCTCCCTGACGTGGCTACCGTTGCTAGACCTGTAACCAAGCTAGCTGGAACTGAAGAAAGAGTGGCAAGCCCTTTTAATCCAGAAATGTCTCCTGTTGCCAAAGTCACTGCCCCCGTTTTACCAGCCACAGAGGTTACTAGAAGCGAAGTCAAATACCCGCTATCATTAGTAAGCTGACTGGTTTTTGTCGGGATGGATGTGGTGTTTGCTGGAGTGTATCCTACGGCAAGCGTTACGTCATTGGAAGTGAGGGTGACTGCGCCAGTGCGTGTGTTAAATGACGATACTCCAGATCCAGAACCAATAGCAGAAACCGATTTATCTGAGTTGATTACATAAACCGTGTTTGTTCCAGTGACGGCACAAACCTGTCCCGCATAGGCCGTGGCATCATTGGTAGCATACGTCTGAAGCGCAGTAAGCGTGGCAAACGTGGCCGTGGCATCCACCGGCCCAGCAAACCTGCGTGTGTACCCAACCAGAAGATCATTCGTTGCCATGTGCGTTAGGTCGTGGTCACGTTAAAAGTTCCCGCACTTCCAAGCCCCCCGAGAATGGGCAAGAAATAAACGTTGTCGTTGGCGGCAGTTGATCCATTCGCCCCATTAACAGAAACCGTGGATGTGGAAAAATTCGCTACAGGAACAGGAGACGTGACTCCGTTTTGGGTAAAGCTGACTTGCGTGAGTGTGCGGCTATTAGGAAGAGCAATTGTAAGTCCCGTTGATCCCGTTGCAGCAGAAATAGAAAATGAAGTGTTCCCCGAAATATCAGGAGAACTTAATCCACGAATTCCTGCGCTTGTGGTAGGAGCGGAAGTCAGGGTATTTGCCGCATAGAACATTGCGCGAACAGGAGTGAATGTCGGGCCAAAAAGGGAATTGACGGTTCCTGATGGAATAGGGGTTCCTGAGTTGTTCCCCAAATTGTCTTTTTTCTGTGGCCCTTGTGCGTAAGTGACCGACCCAGAAAATGTGTGGGAAGAAGTAAGAGAAGAAACCGAATAACTATATGTGAATGTTGTTGCTACTTGCGAACCATCCAACTTGATGGAATATGCCGTAGCAGACCCTGCATCATACTGATCAAACACCAAAGTGATGGTTGACGAAATTGCTGTTCCGTATTCCACGGTCGTTGAACCCGATCCGATAACATAGCAATCTGGATTAGTATATGTAGCAGGAATAACTGTGGTAAGAATGTTTTCCACAACCGTCAGCAAACTTGTCCCAGCGGCAATCGTGGATCCATTTGTGTAACTTCCTAGAGTCACTCCGTTCTGAAGATTGACAGTAAAGTTGGTTGGAATCGTGGATGATCCCCCACTGCCACCACTGGGAAGCGTGAAATTCAGAACCGCTGCGGAGCTTGTTCCTGAATTTGATACCGCAGGAATAGAGCCAGTCGTGGTCGTACCGACCGTCACCGTCGCGGCGGTTCCTGACGGCCCAGTGGACCCCGGTGACCCTTGGGCTCCAGTCGCTCCCGTAGGCCCCGCCGGAAGGGTCAACAACAAAACAGGGTGCGAGGGGTCTGTATTGTTAAGCGAAGCCGATCCTGCTGTTCCAGACGGGACTGTTGATACGGTAGAAGAAACCGAAAGCGTAGGTGAGGTTCCTGTTGCCCCTGAAGGCCCTGTTGAGCCTTGTGCCCCTTGGGCTCCAGCAGGAAGCGTTAGCAACAAGATGGGATGACTCGGATCTGTATTATTAAGCGAAGCTGAACCAGCCGTACCCGAGGGAACTGTACCAACAATAGAATTAACAGATAGTGTTGGGGAAACTCCATTGATCCCTGCAATTCCTGGCAAACCTTGTGGTCCAGCTATCCCAGCATAAACCGCAATAGGGTTCCCCCCACTTGGAGGAGATAGCGTTATTTTATTAGCTGGATTTGAAGGAGTGATGGTCAGCGCATTCCCAATCGCTGCTGGAGTCAGAACTATGCTATTCCCAACCGGAGGAGATAATGTGATTTTATTTCCTGAGCTTGAAGCAGGGGTGGTAAGAACTACGCTATTCCCGCTTGGGGTAGTAATTGCAAGCGAGTTCCCTGCCGCTGGAGGGGTAAGGACTATGCTATTCCCACTTGAAGGTGGATTGATAACAGAACTCACGGCAAGGTAATGGATTCAACAACGTCAACAAATCCTTTCAACAAATGCGTGGTAGAGCTACTGTTCTTAGCCAAAATGTCGTAACGATAGCGGTCTGGGGGAATTGAGCCAGAAGAAGTCCCCGACAAACTCACTCCCACATAGCCAGCTAGAGTGGACTTTGAGAGAGTGAAATCCCCTACCGAAGATGTGTTGTAATCTTTCTTGATGGATCCCGTGAGGGTGGTCGTGGACAAGTCCACGGGACTCCCATTCACATTATTGTAGATAAAGCTGAAGGAGAAATCGCTCCCCTGCTCTATCGCATTCTGATCAACAAGATTGAAGATTCCAGCAGCCACACTTTAGAGATAAGTTAGGGCAACGTCAATTCCAGTAGCAGCAGTAAGGCTTGATCCACCAAAACTAGTAGTAATAGCAAATGCTAATCCATTTACAAAGTTTACTCCACTTGGAATAAGAGGGAAAGAAATAGAGGCATTAGCCCTAGCTCTCAAAGAAAACAATGGAGTGGATGTATTTGTTGCAGCGGCATTATCAAAAAAAGAAACATAAGAATCAATTCCATTTGTGTTATTTATTAACACAGTTCCCAGAAGAGCAGGAGATGCTTTTGCTTGAACAAGATTATTTCCAGAAAGAGTGGATGTGGTAAAACTCTTAACGGAAGGAAGTCCGTTTCCAATAGATGGAACCACATTCACGTCAAACGCATTTCCTCCAGCAGTGAGATTCTGGGATCCAAGAGAAAGAGCCTCAAGAATCTTGCAAAGCGTGATGTTCTGCCCATCGGCAGGATTTGAATAAATAGGAGAGAAGGGCGTGGGCATATTATTTTATTCGTTGGGTTCTTCTTCCGAGGTCTCCTCCATAGAGGAAGATCCTTTCTTGTCATCCATAGAAGAAAGCTGTTCCTTGATGGCATCCTTTGCTCCCTTGGGCTTGTCCTTCCCATCCTTCTGATCCCTAGAGAGAATGGGAGTCTTGTCCTGTCCAATCGACAGAAGCATCATCTCGTTTCCCTCAAACTTGAAAGAGGCAATCTCGCTAAACTCCTGCCCTTCCTTCACTCCTTCAGGAGCAGAAAAGCCTTTTGGGATATTGAATAGTACGGCCATAGTGATTGATTCTTTATTAGATAATTTTGATTGCGTCAACAAAAGAAAAGCCCCTCCGGTTTCCCAGAGGGGCTTTCTTGTGAGCAGTTCCTATTAGATGCCGACTCCCGTGCCGACCAAGGTGTTGGTCGAGAGGTAGCTGGCATTAGCAGGGGTGAGCGTGGGCGAAGTAGCCGCGAAGCTCGTGTACTCAGCCGCACTCGTGATGGTCGAGTTGTTGCTATCACCAGACAGGGTGGTGGAGCAAGCAACCTTAGGACCAGTAATATCACCGAAGCAACGGGCGTGGATGATCACGCGACCGAGCCAAGGCTGAAGCGGACGAGTTCCGTTGTTGAACACGGCGAGCCAGCGTCCGATCTTACCGAGCGGGTTATACTGTGGATCACGGATGTTCAGCCAGAAGAACTGACCGCTGTAGTAGTACGGATAATCGTCGAACGGAGCCCCAGGGATGTTGGGGCCGACCTGCTGGACAGCCTCCTCATACACATCGGGGTGGAAGACGTAAGCCGCCTCGTAGGGAGCCTGCTCGTAAGCGAGGTTGGGAACCCAACGATAACCGTTGGTTGCCGCGACCTGCACATACGGATAGACCTGCGTGAACGTGGTGCCTGTGTAGGTATAGCGGGGAACCTCAAAATCAATGAGGTGATAGAACCCACCATAGCTACGATCCACACCGAGGGGAGCAACAAGCTCCGAAGGGGTGGCATAGCGGATGTCGTTACGCAGAGCATCGTCGTTACGGAGGAGGTTACGGCTCGTCTCTGGCGAGGTGATAAGACCAAGAACCGCCGCGCCGTTCTCACGACCAAGCGGGTTGTGTCCAGCACCATCACGGATCAGACCAACGCGAATAACATCAAGGAAATTCTGGTTGAGCTGAATCGTAGGGACGGGAATAGCAGAGCTATTGTTGGAATAGTTGAGCCAGTTGTCTCCAGCAACCGTGCCGATCGAAGACGATCCGGTGGTGTTGTATTCCGTGAAGGAACCAGTCACCATCTTAGGCACAATGCGGAGATACTCAGAACGACGGCGGTTATCCAGAACCGTGCGGGTAAGCTGAGTAAGCTGTTCCACAGTCTTGCCAACCTGACGCTCAATCTCAAAAGAAGTCTTGAGATCGTCCAAGCTGATGCAAGGAGTCTGGTACTGCTGAGTCTGGAGATTCCAAGTGATGTAGCTCTGCCCGAAGGAGAGGTTCGTCGGATTCAGAAGGCTTCCAGCATTAGCACCAGCAACCGTGGAGTTCCACGCATTGCCAGTACCAACGGAATTCCAGTTATTTTCAAACGAGCCCGAAAGGACACGTTCAACGGTAAGCTCACGGAGAGTCGTTCCCATGCCGAGGGGGAACTTGCCAACGCGAGTGAGACGACCCCAAGGGGACTCAACAGAGTACCGCTCTTGGATGTCAATGCTAAACCGTCCGGTCTCCCGTTCAAAGAGATCATTAACGGTAGAGCAAGCAATCGAAGTAGATGTTGCCATAATGATAATTAAATAATTTTTGTTTGGTTTTGGTTTGGACTCTAGGAACTAGAATCCGGTTTTTGAAGAGGCGAAGCCTTCATACGCCTAGATTCTGGTAGCGAACCCAGATACGCTATGGATCGGCAACTAATCCTTTTATAAATTCCCGTCAACTAAAATCGTATTCTTGGTTAGAAACTCCTTCAATCTCTCCAACACATCTGTTGTGATCATAGGAGAAGTGAGTCTAATCACATGGAATCCCATCATAGCCGCCTCGAAATACTTCTCGCTATCCTTCACAAAACCGCCTCCCCTGCAATGCCTTCCTCCCCATGCTCCTCCCTCAATCTCAATCAACGTGCGGGACTCATAATGAACATAATCAGAACGCCATTTCCTAACCGGATGGAATCTGTATTCCATTCCTAGAGACTGCCCCCCTATCGTTGACCAGAGTAAATCAAACTTACTCTCCAGAGATGACGGCTTCCGATCTTGAGAAACCTTTCCCTTTAAGATAGGATTCAATGTATCCTCTGAATTCTGGGGTGTGGGAGTAATGGAAGAAGACGGAGGCGAGGGCACTTTTGATTGCTTGGAATTGCGCTTCTGATGTACCTGCTTGGAATAAGGACGCTTCACGTTGAACTTCTTCTCTTTCTTCATGCAACACTGAGTGTATCTCCTGTGAGTGAATCATAAAATAACATTTTGGGATTTGTTCCTGTGGTTGGATCAGGGTAATCGCTGGGACTTCCGTATGTCCAGTATTCAATTGGAGTTATGGTTACAGAACAAGTAGATCCAGATAAATCTGCGGCAGGATAACCCAAGCCAGCATCCCCAAAACCATAAGCCCACACACTCTGGGATATTGAATAATCATTTCCATTCCAATGAAAGTTTGAAGTGATTGCATTAGGGATCTCATAAGAATTGCTTTTATCAGGCTTAAAAAAAACAATTCCTCCTTCAGAATTAGAAAAAAATCCATTGAAAGAAGAATGATCAATTCTTAATTGAGGTTGATAATAGAAATTATTATTTGAATCATGAAAAACATTTATGCTTAATGAAGTGAGATAAGAAAAGGAATGCTGGATGTTTGGATAAATAATAGACAAGCTAAAATAATCACCAAGGGGATTATTACCTCCATTCACATTGTAATTATGAGTGTTGTCTGCTGATAATAGCGTGTTAATAAAATTGCCTCTATAAACATAAGGAGCGGTATCGCCGCACGCCATTGGATTTAATGGAGGAAGATATATTTTACCATTTAATCCAGTATAGCAAACTTGCCCTGATTCTTCATTTACTCCCCAAGGATCATAAGGTGGAAATAAATAAAGGGCACTGCCATCAACATTTTGATCAGTGTTTGAGCAATCCCCTCCATAATTAAAAGCATTAAGCGATCCTAATTTGTTGTGAATAAATGGATTTACTTGAGTTGCTAAAGCGTTTCCTACAATAACAGGAAATGATCCTGATGCTGTGTAATGAGTAATAGATCCCCCATAATTTGCTGAAACATTGTATGAAAATTGACATTTGTATATTTTTGTCCTTAGCAATATCTTGTATGCTTTGTCTGCCTTGTCCAATTTGTAACTTCCGCAAAAATCATTTGATAATCCGTTATAATAAACCGAAGCCCCATAAGGCCCAGATGGATTTCCATTATCTCCATCTCTAGTAGATCCATCCCATTGCGTTCCATATCGGCACAGCAAGGGATCAATACATTGTGAAAACATAACTATGTAGTAGTGAAGTCTCCATTATTTTGCGCTGACCTAGTATAATAGCACAAGAAATTTACAACATAAGGAGACCCGTTGATACAAACTGAAAGCGGAATCAAAGACAAAGGCTTATTAGAGTTTGTAAAAAAATCTGATAAACTTTTATCAGAAGGTCGAATAGAAAAACTTGTTTCATCTTGATAAGGGGCATTAGCTCCAGTTGCTCCTAATGGAATATATCCACCATCATATGAAGATGTATTTCTTGGAAGCATAATTAGCTAGAAGGATTTCCGGTTACTTTAATCAAAACAAACTCTGTTTCTCTAACCCAAATATTTGATTTCCAATAGCTGATCTTTTGTCCAATAGGAACATAGCTGTTATTATATTGCAAATACTGAGAAGCACTTGGGCTAGTTCCAGCTTGACCATTAAAATATACCTTATCCATTGAACCGCTTGAATTTACTATATCGTAACAAAAAATAGAAGATTCTGAAAGAAATCCTGCCGATCCATCAATCAAACACATTCCATAATCAAAAGAAATAATGTTTCCAGAATAATAAAGATGAATTTCTTGAGGGGAGAATGGATAGAATGCAGACCCCGCAGTAAACCCTGGATGTAATGCGTATGCAGTACCTACAGGAGATCCTGATGGATTCACATTTAGATTATTGCCGCTTGTTGAGTAAATAAACTCAATATACTTTGCAAAATTTGTATGATATGTTCGACCTCTATAAATAGTAGGCTTTACAATAGACACAGGGGCTCCATTGTATGTGAGGGTGCTGGCATTTAGATTTCCAACCAGATTTGGATTTGTGTAATTCCCACTGTAATACTCAGCCCTTGCGGAAGGAAGAGATTGTAGTGTTTTAGTAATCCTAACTGATTTAATATAATCAATTGGATTGATTTCATCTTCAAGAACAATTCCTCCTGAAACAGATGTCCCAGCAATCCCTGTCAATCCACTTGATTTTGTGGCTATAAGTTGCTTCTGGATAATGATTGGGGAATCCAAGTAGGAATCATATTGAAGTCCTGCAAGTATGACTGGACTTGAGTATTTAAGAATGGAGTGTTTGGACTTTGCAGAATCAATCTGTACCACTTCCTCGCTTTCAATCTGTCCACTAGATGCTCCAACAATAGAAGCGTAAAGCGTATCTCCTGCTGCAACAATCGAATCACCAATAGAAAGAGGTCCAAATTCTCCAGCTTTATATCCAGAAAAACTAAAAGGCCCAGTAGAATTCTTATTTGTTTTTTTAGACTTCGCTGAGTCAATTGGAGTTATTTGAGAAGAAACAAGGGAAACAGTTAATTCATCAGCAGAGATGGTTTGATCAACAATTTGTTCAGTTATATTTACACTGCCAAGCAATCCCGGCTCATTTGCTGATCCTGATAAAGTAAACGGGCCTCCAGATACTTTATTTTTTTTCTTTGATTTAGCTCTGTCAATTGGAGTTACTTCTGATGATACAATTGCTTGAGTAAGAGAATCAGCAGCAGTTGTTGGATCAACAATGGATTCAAAAATACTTGTTTGTCCCAATAGCCCAGATTCATTTGAAAACCCTATAAGCTGTGTGGGGCCAGAAGAAGTTGTGGTAGTCTTCTTTGACTTTGCAGAATCAATGGGGGTTACTTCTGATGATATAATTAATTGAGTTAAGGAATCTGGAGAAGTTCCTTTTTCAACAATAAATTCAGAAATCTTAACTTCCCCGAGCAAACCTTTCTCATATTTCTCTCCAGAAAGAGTGAAGGGGCCAAAAGAAATCTCTGTTCTTTTCTTGCTCTTTGCAGAATCGATAGGAGTTACCTCAGAAGATATTACGGCAGAAAGAGAGCTAAATGATAATGCATCGGCAGAAGATCCATATCCAACAATATACTCATTGACGCTGGATTGGCCTAAAAGACCTGGCTTGTTTGAAAACCCGTCAAGCTCTGTTGGGCCTGTGGAAATAATTGTAGTCTTCTTGCTTTTTGCAGAGTCAATCGGCTCTACATTAGAAGAGATCACTGTATTTGATAAACTGTCAGCAGGGGATCCAGAAACAACAATAGATTCAGCTAAGGTTGTGGCTCCAAGAAGCCCAGATTTATTTTCTGCTCCAAATAAAGATAATGGGCCAGTAGAAACAACAGTAGTCTTCTTGCTTTTTGCAGAGTCGATCGGCTCTACATTAGACGATATGACTGATGTAGTTAATGAATCTGGAGAAGTTCCTGCTGCAACAATTGACTCTGTTAAAGAAGTGTTTCCCAGCAACCCTGATTTGCTTTCTCCTCCAGAAAGAGAGAAAGGGCCAGTAGAAACAACAGTAGTCTTCTTTGACTTTACTGCGTCAATGGGAACAACCTGAGAAGAAACAACGGTTGAATTAAGCGTGTCGGCTGAAGTTCCTGCCGGAACGGTTGTCTCAGAACTTGTCTTAACACCAAGGAGTCCTGCGGAGTTTTCCTGCCCTCCAAGCAAAGGCCCAGGAATGGACTCATAAACCACCTCCACCTGCACATGGCGAGAGCGAAGCGGATTATCATCAGGAAGCTTGCGCATCCTCTGGCTTGCCACAATAGCCGTTCCTCCAAACACAGGGTCAGCAGAGCCGTTGCTTACGACTGCATACTGAGAGCGAGGAACAATGTAGGTGCGGCTATAGATAGGATAGCCTGTTGCGTTCTGGCTGTAATCCACTCCATAGTTCCAAGGATTCTGCGAGGCGAGAGTGCGGTCATTTGCCCAGTAGCGATAGGCATACTCTCCGTCTTCCGTAGGACGCTCTGCGACGAGATAGAGATTGGAAGGCCACTTGTTTGCGTCCCTTCCTTGATACACGGCAGTCCCATCCAACGGGAGAGGCTTGTAGTTGCCCTTCTCAACGCTGACTTTCTCTACAAGGATGATGTGCCCAGATTTCGTGTAGAAATCCGGTACGTTGGGTGTAGGATACTGAGGCACTCCCACCTCAAGGGGAGGGTGCGGGAAGGGAGGCTGTTTAGGCTGTTTGGATGTTGCCATTATTTTTCTTGGACTTGTTGACGGAAAGCAGGAAGCCCCATTTTGATTGTTTCAACAAACCCGTCTGGAGATCTTTTAATTACATTACCATCCTCGTCTCTGTCAAGATACTGAGCAAACT